>Ga0307507_10002177_pt1 | contig 42062 bp, 6 predicted proteins | sample 7_EM_MG_FD_207223 | JGI IMG/M metagenome (GOLD analysis project Ga0307507, IMG submission 207223) | Populus trichocarpa ectomycorrhiza microbial communities from riparian zone in the Pacific Northwest, United States - 7_EM | ecosystem: Host-associated > Plants > Roots > Unclassified | place... | reverse complement strand
AGAACAAGACGTTGCGTGAAGAAGAGAAAGGAATATAGGAAACTTGTAACTAAATATTCGGGGTCTTGGCAGCAGACGCGTGGGCACAAGCCCACGCGGATTTTGACAAGTTTCGACCAAATTCCATTACGTTAGTGGAATTTGGTGGAATTCAATTAAGTCGGCAGAACTTGGTAGAAAACGGTAGATTACAGCGGATAATCGCGGACAGTTATAGATAGTTGCAGACAGTTATAAACAGTTTACAAACAGTTTCATACAGTCATCTATTGAGTGTTTCACCGAGACATTCCTACTGTAACTGGGCTAGTCCCGTTACAGGTAGCGAGTAACGTAAGTGCTAATAGCGTTAAGCGGTTCTTTCTTACCCCTATTTAACTTTGTGGTAGTAGAGCGTGTTCCTTAGCCATATCTGCTATGCGGACCGCTACTACCCTTTCTAAGATCTTGCTAAGGGTGTTTTCTAAGGCAATAGGGTGGTAGCTTCCTGGGATTAAGTAATCTACTTTACCTTCTTTTTATAGGATAACCGTTATTATAGATCTTCTAAGTTATAGGTAGTAGCCTATAGCAAAGCATGCTCTAGCTATATTTGTAAGCTAAGGTGCTATAAGTGGTCCATAGGTCTTTAAGGCCTTATTTAGTATCCAATCTGGACCTAGTACTATATTATTTAAAAGGCGGCTAATAGTTCTAGCCATTTCCTCTGTTATTATATCGCTGTTAACCTATAGGCAAGTTACTAGTATTTTACCTATAATGTTACTAAGGTCTACTGGAGCTAGTTAGGGAAAGAACCTTTTTATAAGGATCTTTGCCTTTTTATTATTGTTATTAGTGGCCTATGACTCCCCTACTCTTTATAGGGGTAGTAGGTATAGATCTTCTACTAGGCGCCCTACATTTTTTTTTTTTACTTATTTTGCTATAGCCCAAAGGCCCTTATTATGGGGGAGGCTTAGGTTAGAAGTATGCTTATTTATAAACCGTCTCTAGTTATTTCTTACTTCTTTTTTTAGGGTATTCTTTAACTGGTTTCTTATGTCTTTATATTATCTCTTGTCCTTAGGATTATAGCTACTTATATATTTTCTTCTTGCTTATTATTGGCTGGCAATAAGAACCGTATATTGTGCGGACCATATATATTATATATAGGGGCCTAGTTTTAAAAGCAGGCAGTGCTCTTTTAGCCTATTTTTAATTACTGCCTAGATCCTTTCTAGTCTTTAGTTAATTTCCTTAGGGGTGGCTAATAAGCCTTGCTTATTTAGTACTAGGTGGATTTCTTCTAGGTCTTAAAGTTATTATTTAACTATATTAAGGAAACTGTCTATCTTAAGCTTCCTTATTACATATCTTTTACTATTTAGTTGCGCCTTAATATCTAGGTCTAGTTATATCTAGATAGGGATATGGTTTAAGGCAAGTGCCTATTTTTCTTTAGGGTTGTACCTTTTAAGTCTCTAGTATAGGCCTTTATCTATAAATATAAGATTAATTATACTTCTGGCGGTGCCTTATTGCTATATAGTTGCTTCTAGGGGGGTAGCTAGTTTAAGGCCCTAAATGTCTATAGCTCTTAGTAGGCACTCTACCTATTATTTAGCAGCAATATGGATACCCCCCTACCGTAGGTAGTAGAGGTTTATATCTCCTAATAGAATAAACTCTGTGCCTTTAGTTTCTAGTAAGCTTATTACTAATATAATATTCTCTATTTATGGGACCCCTTTAACCCTAGGGTTATACATATTAATAATTTATACTGGTCCCCTATATATCTGGATTGTTATAACTATAATATCTGGGTTAACTGCCTGCTATAATTATAAAGATAGGCTAATAGCCTTGCTAATTATAAAGCATATATATATAGCTGCTTTTGGTTTATATAGGAGCTGGAATCCTTAGGGGCAGTATATTAATTGTGTATAGGTATTATAATACAGCTCTTATATAGTAAGGATATAATATTTCTCTAGGTCTAGACTGTCTAGTAAGGGCCTTACAAGATAGTGGTTTGTATTGCCGTAGTTATACTATATAATAGATAGGTGGCGGACCCCTAGCAAGGGTTCTTTATCTCTCCTTTATTTCTTACTTCTTCTATTTCTACTTTCTTTAGAATTTTTAGAACTTCTATCTTTTATATCTATACCCTAGTCGCTACTTATTTTATATAGAGCTTTCTATTTCTATATCTTATATACCTACTAGCGCTTCTATATCTAAATCTATTATTATCTCCGGTTCTTCCACTAGTCTTACTGGTTGGCTATATACCTTTTATAGATTGGCCATAAATATTATATTTACTACGTTAAGTCTAATTCTTAATTATCCTGGTCTTAAGCTTACTATAGCTATCTATAGGGGTCTTCCTATAGGGCGTTCTCTCCCTTGTGTCCCCTATAACCCTTATATCCCTATTTAGTCTGGTGATATTATACAGCATTACTTCTGGCCCGTTAAGGCTTAGGATAGCTGGCCTAGCCCCCTAGTATTAAAGGTAGGAAATGCTGGGAAGGTACTGGCGTCCCCCTAGCTTATTACCTATTATTTCTATTTATATAACCTAGCATGCAGTTATTCCTATAGCTATTAAGCCCTTACCTTCTATCTTCTATATTTAATACAGTCTTCTCTCTCCCACGCCTTATATATGCTTTAGTAGAAGTTTATATATTTTATTTGGTCTTAATTTAAGCAGTGTCTTGTATTATAGGGGCCTGCATAGTGGCCGCAGCACACCTATGCTGCGTATATAGATTAGGTGTGTCCCTATTATATATAGTAATAGCATTATTCTAGGCATAGTCTGTGGTTATAGAGCCTTATATTATATATAAGGCCATTTATAATTATTCCTTTTTAGATAAGGAGTTTTTGCATTTCTAGTGTGAGTGTGCTAACAATAAGGGAGCTATGTATTTAACTAGTGTCTCCCTAGCGAGTCTCTAGCGACCCTTATATCCTCTTATTATTCTTATTATATGCTTAATTTATATTTTCCTATTAGAGCTATTGGATTTAGGTAATCTTAAGTCCTAGTATAAGGCGTTCTATTTGTCTTACTATTTCCTATATAATTGCTATATTATCTACCTAGTGTCCCTTTTTTACCCTAAGGCTTATAAGAACCGCTAGGACTTTAACTAAGTAATTCTTATAGAGTACCTTTATACCAATATATTCTCCTAGCCTATCCCCTGCCCTTATAGCTTATTCCTTTACCTATTAGTCCTTTAGGGTAACTCTAATATCTCCACTCCTAAGGTGTTAGACTATAACAGTATTATAGACCTCTTTATAAATCTCTATAAGGACTTCTGTTTCTAATTATCCCCTAAGCCCCTTTACTTTTTCTATATTTAGTTATATTATAATTATATACCTAGTTATTGTCTTAAGGGAGGTGGGTTCCCTATACTATAGAAGCATAGCTATAGCGGCCTAGGTACATTTTGCTAGTAAGGGGGTTTTTTATTTATTTTTAATTTTACTTAGCCGTTAAAGGATTTAATTAAGGGTCTACTAAAGGGGCGCCTAAGGTTTACTAGACTGGCGGAGCCATTCTACTAGCTGTATAAGTTTATTATAGCTAATAGTTACTCCCCTATAATTCTGGGTACTAGACGCGTCTAATAGGCTTTATATTTTGTTAGATGCCTTCTTAATAGAGGTGTTTCTGCTTTATGGTATAGTATTTGCCTGTCTTTGTTATGGAGGGCCATTGCTAGGCGTGGTTCTGGCGGTCGCGCGCGGGTGCGTACCACTGTTGTTTAACATATGACTCCTCTGCGATGCATGCATCTCAGGAGGATTCTCTAGGTGTTTTTTAGGGTTCTTTTGGTTGGTTTTAGTCTTTTTGGGCCAGGTGCAGCAAGAGCTCCTTTCCTATTGCGCAGAGATATATCTATCTCAGGTAGTTCTTCTATACTAATATCTATTATGGAATAAAGTATAAGGGATAGTGCCGGTGGTAATTATATTAAGCTTTATAAAGTACCATGCTTTACTAAATAATTAAGCGTCTCTTAAATTAAGGGAATTAGATATTAGTTTTAAATTATATTTATATTTAGAGCTTAATAATTAATATAAAATCTTAAGCCTCCTCCTGGCTTTTTAATAAATAGTATAGGTAAAGTAAATGAAAATTAATTAGGGCGAATAAATCCTTTTTCTAAATATTTGTTAAGGTATTATTATATTATAAGCAGTTCTTTTTGTGACATACTATATAGCAGATTAAACTTTAGTGTTATACTAGGCTTAAGTTTTATTTTAAAATTGTGCTTATCTTAATATAGAGCTAGTTAATCTGCAAATTATTTTTTAAACTTATTAATTAGATTGTGGTATTCTTTGGGTATAAGAGGTTAAGAATTAATATACTATTTTAGTTCTAGTGCTTTCTTAATATCTTCTATAGTTATAGCAAAGATTTTATAATCTTGTCTTTTTACTAATAAAATAAAAGGTGCGGCCTGTACTATATAAATTTTAAGAAGTTTTAATAAAATATCTTTACATTCTTTGCTATAATCAGCAGTTATAGCTTTATTATCTTATTTTAAGGTTTATAGTAAGGGTAATTTATATTATATTAAATTTAAATAGTTATATGTATGTTTGTAGGATATATAGTATTTTAAGCAATAGCTTTAGCAGTAAGTTATATAGAACTTTAGCATTTCTTTAACCCAACTAATTAAGGGGTTATATTACTTTAGCTATCTATATCTAAGTATAACTTTATATTGCTTTAAGGGTGTAATAAACAGGGAAATCTATTTAAGGTATTTGCCTATTTATAATTTTATAAAAGTGTAATATGTTAGTTTACTATATATTAAGGGTTTACTATTAAAGCCTTATAGGCCTTAGAGCTTATTAAGTTTCTTTAATTTTAGGTGTTAAGTTTTTATATAGTTTATGTTAATAAAGCCTATGCTAGTAACTCCGCTATCTATTAGGATTTATACTTTCTTCCATTTTCTAAGTATTTAAATTTCGCTAAGTATATTAAGGGAGTTATGCCATATATTAGCGCTAGAAGAGCCTAGACACTTATACTCTTCTACTTTTTATCTTAAGGCGCAACTTGGCTTTAGGATAATTTGTTTTCTAAGTTAACTAAAGGTAAGATACTTTATAGTAACTAAATATAATTTATAGAGTAGGTATAATTTAAGGAATAAGTATAACTTAAGGAATAGGTATAATTTAAGAAATAGGAGGAACTACAGCAGACCTTTTTAAAGGGGTAAGTTTAGCAATGCTTTTAAATATATCCTTTTTTACCACATCTAAAGCATTCTCTATTTATAGCTTAAGTTCTTTATTTATTAGTTCCTAAGGGTATATAAGATTAAGCGGCATTAAGGTCCATAGGGTTATATATAGAGCTTTTAGGTTTTAGAGATAGATCGCGCTTTAGGGTATATACCGGTTTTATAGAGTTTTAAATATAAGGTGTAGTTAACTTTAGAGAATAAGTCTGTTTATTATATTAAAGGTCCTTATTAATTTGTTAATATATTATAGCAAATTCAGATAGGTTTTTTGGCAGTTTCCTACCTACTAATTAGGCTCTAATTTTATCTAAAATAGCTTATTAAAGGGTAGTAACTCTAGTAGCTTTATTCCAATCTAGTTTACTAATAAGGCCTAAAAATTCCAAAAAGAAGCTAGTAAAGTTTTGGTTCCATTATTATAGGGTTTTAAGTTTGGTAATAGCTATATATTCTTAGCTGGCGTTATTATACATTTATTCTAGTAGAGAGATAAAGATTTTAAAATTAACAAAGGTGCCGTTACAGAAGAATGGATCTATAATTTATATAGTATCCTTACTTAATTAAGACATTCTATAGCTAACCTTACTAGCCTTAGTGGGGTATTAATTATAGTTTATTAAGAGTTTAAGATGGAGCTTAGTTATAAAGGGATATAGGTTAATTTAGTTTCTATTAAACATTAGAGAATTAGGGAGCTTTTTAGATTTTATAGTAGGTATAGGATTTGCTATAGGTATAGGTTAAGCTACTATTACTAGTTTAGTGTTTGCATTTAACAGGCCAGGTTTAGGTTCCATTATTTTAATCTTATTTATAGGTGTTGCTATTTGGGTCTATAATATAAGTGCCTTAATATTATGAAGTTCTTTATAGAGTGCTTCTATTAATTGCTAATGTTAAGTTTCTAATATAGCCCACTACTAAGCTAAGGCGTCTATAAAGGACTGTTGTATTATAGTTAACTGTTCCTTAACTAGGGATATAATACTTATAATTATTAAAGGGGATTTAGGTTCGTTTACCATTTTAATAGTAGTTATTTTAATATAACATAATATAAGGGCGCGAAGAGGCTTTAGGAAAAATTTAAAGGAATAATATAAATTTTATCTAAATCTAGGGGTATATAGCTCTTGCTAAGTATAAGATGTTATATAAAGAAGAGAAAGGAATATAGGAAGTTTATAACTAAATATTTAAGGGTCTTGGCAGTAGACGCATAGGCATAAGCACACGCAGATTTTAACAGGTTTTAACCAAATTCCATTACATTAGTAAAACTTAGTAGAATTCGGTCAAGTTGGCGGAACTTGGTAGAATTTAATTGACTTGGCAGAATTTGGCAGAATTTAATTAAAGCGTTGGAATTTATCTATTAAGTGTTTCACTAAGACATTCCTACTGTAACTAGGCTAGTCCCGTTACATTACCTAATATAGATAGCTACTACGCTTTTAAAGGTCGTTAATTAATTTAATCTTAACCCTATTATATACTAGGTATATATAAAAGATATTCTTATAGGCGTACTTATAGTATCTAATACTATACTTAAACGCTTAATAAGAAGCTTTTTGGCTTTCTCTATTACTATTTTTACTAAGGGTTTATAGATATATAATTTTAGGGTTACTAGTTTTATAGAATAAAAAATAAATCTATAGAGTATATATACAATGCTTACTTTTAATATATATTATTTAATGACCTTATATATTATTTCTTTATCTATATCTATGGATAGAAAGGGGTTTATAACATAGATAAAGTATATATTTTCTACCCTCCCTATTCTAGGATATTCTAGTATAATTATATAGTTTATTACCTTTTAAATAATAACCTAGAGCTTACTACTAGAGCTAATAAGTGCCCTATATTCTTAGAGTATACTCTAAATATATTAAGTATATACTTAATCTATATATACTACCGGTTCTCTCTTTATCTTAAAAAGACTTATATTGTCGTTACCCTTACTATTTATATTATCTTCTTCTTTACTCCCTTCTAAATTATTTATACTACTCTCTAAAGTATCGCCTTTATATTCTATATAAGGTAGGCTACGCTATAGTATCTATATATACTTATTAATAAGCCGTTTAACTACCACGATATATTCATTTACTTTATACTAGTATTTATTCGCTATAGGTATCTTATAGTTATATAAGTATATATACTTAGTATATATACCGCATATTTAGTATATATAGTTTACACGGTCGCTAAAGGCAAATTATGGCTATTAATGCGCGTTCTATATGGGTAAAAGTGTGGTACCGCCGACCTTTTTCCGGCGCTCCATTGGTGACCCCGTTCAGCTTTTGGCGACCCCCATCGGTGACCCCGTTCAACTTTTCGATAACCCCGCCGAGCTGCACGCCGGAATAGATCGTGGCAGTGCACGCCAAAATAGCGTCAATATTGAGTCATTTTCTAGTAATATGCAATAGGAACAGGCTCTTTTTCTAATAAACAATACAAAGGCTAGTGCCGCACTGGTTTTCGCTTTTCACTATCGCTCTTTCCCCTGGGGGAATGGTTATCTATACCACGCATTCGTGTCTGTTTACTAGTATCTTTGCTCATCTACAGGCCTCATTCGAACCGGACAGCCAACAATGCGTAATACACGCACGGGATGTACCGACACTATCAAGTCGGGTGAGTCTGTCGATTTGCTTATCCCTACCGATTACGACCGTGGAATCTCGATTCGGAATATCTGCGTCGGCTTTCTTGCGCTTAGCTGGCTCGCAGGATTAGGCGCCATTATTGTCCCTTTGGTAGCATTCCGTCAGGAAGGTCCTTGGTCGTTCACACTACGTCCTGCAGCAGTCGAAGTCATAGCATTGGCTACGAATGTTTTCGTTACGGTTCTCAACGAAAGCATGGGCTACATCCATGCAGCCTCGTTGCGATGGACTCTGCAGAAAGAGGGCAGGCTGACTTTCAATGCCAATTTGCGTTTGTTCTCTAGCTCGAGGTGCACAACCGTCAATAAATGGTACACAAATCTGGCTGTTATCATATGCGCTATTCTCACGTATTCGACACCATCCCTGACATACCTACGACTCGGGGATACAAACGTTGGAGATTTCACCGGGGACAACGCAATTGTTAATCGTGTGGCTGTGGTATGTCTAGGCATCGGCATCACCGGACAAGCTGCTGTTTCACTGTCGGTGCTTTTCTGGAACGAGATACCGACATGGAGCTCAAATCCGGTTGACACTGTCAAGGCCTGGTTGCAAATGGGGACCCTGCAACATGTACCCAATCGGTGCATGATGGGTGTCAAAGACGCCGCAAAGCCACCGCAGAGCAAATGCCCCACCGCGAGTCATCCAGGGATGATAAGCAGTCACGCAGAAGTCAAATGGATTTTCTGGCTGGCTTGGTCTTTAGTCCCTCTTGGCATCATCTGGGGCGTCGTCGTCAAATGGCTCGCGGATAATCTGAGCAACGACAGTCTCGCTGGGGGAAGCTGGGAACTCTTGCCTCAGAATAATGGAGACTGGGCTTCAGATAGATCGCCCTACGTCGTCCTGCGGCTGTACAAATTCGTTCGCAACCAATACGTCGCCGGCTTTTTGGGTATAATTCTTGTCTCAGGGCTTCAAGCCATCTTAACCATCGCCCTTCATTGCATCGAGCTCCTCATCAACCTTCATCGCGATGAAACCTTCTGGCGGACCGCGAGCTCCACCAAAGGCTGTCAGTGCTCTTCTTACGATTCCATTCTAGCCGCCTGCAAGAGCTGGCCTACCGTGGTTCTCTTCCTCGGAAAAGCAGTAATCCATTGGCTCTTTGGGTTAAGTGTGACAGAATACTACGAACGGGACGTTGAATGGTCGAAAGTGGAAGCGAAACTACGTCCCTTCTTACGGTTTCGGCCTGTGCAAATTTTCTACATGACGGGCATGCTCGTTCTAATTGCGTGCATGGCATCGTATCTTGCGTTTAAGCGGTCGCGGGGAGCGCAACCAGCAGCATATGGGCATTTACAGACACTGGCCAATTTAATCGACGAGTGGCCAGTAGAACGTGATTTCTTTTGGGGGCATAAAGGGAAGGCACAAAGCGGATGCTACTTTCATGCTGGAACGAGTGGAGAGAGGCTTGAAGAAGTTCGTTGGGAAAGGCTCTACATGGGAGAGCTTGTTAACCTATACTAGGACAACTTCTTATCCCTTTTCCTAGTATCTTATAAAAATTAGACCTAGAAATAAGATTTATCATAACTATAGTTTTTTAGCATTTTCTAGGGCTGTAAACTAACTAGGCCCTAGGTCGGCTTTTATATTAGTGCTGGAAGATACAGCTCCGTGCAAAAATATAGAAATAGTGGGCTAGGTTAGTTTTTGGTAAAGGTCTAGGCTAAATTAATAGCTTAAGAGTGATTTGAGATCGAGTGTTGAAGGTACCGTGACTGATATCGAAGCGGCGACCGTAGTAAGCGGCCCTAGTACGTAAAGGACATTATTGGCCAAAAGAGGGTGATAACTACTTGCTCTAGTCGAAGGATGGAAATATAAAGTAGTGATAAGATGTTGCTAATCCCGAGCAAAGCCCTAAGGACACTAACTGGCTTGGGGATCTTTTCGACCCCTATAAACTATCTAATATATTGCTAGCTTGATATTTTGCTAATACTACGATACGATCTGCTTAACGTTACGGTTTTCGTTGGTTGTCTTAATAGTACAATAATTTAAGCAATAATGGGGAGAGAAATATGGACTGACGGTTCTTGTTTAGAAGGCGGAGTATAGAGCGTAAGTGGGATTATTTATCTCTTAAAGGTCACGGATTACTATATATTATATCTATATAGTATCTATAGTCGTACCCGCCACCATTAATATAACTAATTTATAAGTTATGTTACGGGATACCCCTGTAACACCTTATATACGTCTAGCAATTAGACACCAATTAGGAGACCGCGATTTGCCGCAATCTACAGCAATCTACCATATTCTGCTATATTTTATTAAGTCCGCCAAATCCTACCAAGTTCTATTAGGACTACTACTTAAGTCCTATTCTGCCCCGTATATGTATTAACTAAGCAACTAAGTTAATAATATATACCCTTTCTTTCTATTTCCTTACCTCCTTTCCTTATATAAGGTCTTAACTTTACTACGAAATTTATATATATAGCTTAACAATATCTACTTTGTTATATATTATCGTCGCTTATACTTATTCTATAACACTACGTTACGTTATCTTTATATACTACCATCTAAAATATAAAATAACCCTAAAGCCCCTATATTAAACACTGATATTATATCTATACTTTAAAACTAATTAGTAAGCATATATAAGTCCTCTATTAATGCCCTTGCATAGTATTAAGCTATTATACCTAAATAATAAGCTAATTAAGAAGTATAGCACTAATAATCGATTAAAGCACTCTATAAAGATGTTCGTACCCTTAAGGCACTTACGTTAGGGCCCTAAGATTAAATACTAGCCTAAAAGGCTGCTAACACGCCGTCTATAGACGAGATAAAAATAACTATATCTAGGCCTACTGGTTTTCGATAATATAATAAGCGAGCATAAGATATTACTATTAATAAGGATAAAAGTGCCCTATACACTACTCCAACTAGGTAGACAGTTATTATAGTTCTAGTAGAATTCGGCAGATATTGCGGATATTATAGATATTATAGATATTGCGGATATTGCGGATATTGCAGATATTGTGGATATAATAGTAGGAATAGATAGGCATATGTAAGGTATTATAGGGTCCCTATTTACCTCTTCCCCTTAACTATATAATAGCTAAATACTTAAAGAAAAATTCTCTGTCTTTCTTGTAATTCTTCTCTAATACTAATTCTTTAAATACTTTGTTTTCTTAAGAGTTTTAGAATCTATCTATACTTTATCCTATAATACTATACAACGTCCTTCTAAAAAGACTTTCTCTAGGTTATTGCTTATAGCTAAAATTAAGAGAATTTCGATTGCTATAAGCGAGAGCCGTAGCCAGCGCTTTTGTTACTATTCTTAAGACTACTACTAAAGCTCAGTTATTAAAATTTTATATAGTGTCTTAGAGACAAAGTCCTTATACTCGTACTAACTTTTTGGTCGAAATATTATACTATTAAGATACTTGGCGATTTTGTTAAACTTATTAAGGTCTTAAGCTAGAGCTAGCTTTTTATATAACGATATACTCCTAGGTATAAAACTCTTATTCTAATATCTCTTCTAAAGCTCTTTAACGATATTAGGTATAGGCTTACGCCACTCTTTCTTCCAGACCTGCTTAATATATCTTATATAACGGACTAGATAAAGAATAAGCGCAGCGGCATAAAGGGATAAGTTGTCTATTTTATAGTAATACCTATTAAAGGTATTATAGGCATTTTTAATACGTTTAGAGAACTCCTTATTAGATATATACTCCTTCTATTATATATTAGCTAGATTAAGAAATAAAGAGAGGAGATAGACTAACCTGGGATTTATTAAAGTACTTAATTATAACTGTAACGAAGTCTTACAGGAGATACCATAGTAGACTTATTAATAGGCTGGGTATATAGGTAAATAAGAAATTAACAATATAAATATAACTGGTAGGGTGGTTATCTAACGGATTAACTTTAATTGTATTCCGAGATTTATAACAAAGAGGAGAACTATCTAGGTAGGGACTGTGGTCCTTTAAATATATAATACTGCGCCTAGAAAATATACTAAGTACGTTAGTACGTCGGGACGTCAATACGTTGCGTATCTATATACTTACGTACTTATATATTAAGTTATAATACGTAATCCGTTATATAACTTGGTTACTTATTATCCTACAGTTTAACCAGTTGTAACGCCTCTCGCGCTAATACCACTAGCTCGCTTATATTCTCTATTAGTAATTATACTACTACTAATATAAGGTCCATAACACTATCCCCCTTCTCTTTATCTTCGTCCTTAAAGATATCTTATATCTTTAAGTCATCTATTAGAAGTATAGTATTCCCGTTTTTAATTTAATGTCCTTTATTGTTTTTAATACCTCCTATTAAATTCTCTTAGTCTAATCGTTATAATTAGATTATAGTTACTATCCTCTCGCTAGGTAAAGTAATACTATCTTATTCCCGTTATACGGAGAAGAAGTTAGTGTATATTGCGATTACGGCTCTATCTAGTCGCTAACCTTCCTCTTACGCTAAGTATATAAAAGCGAATATACGGTCGTCCTATAATGTTTAATCCGTCTTTAATGCTAAGTATATACGTCACGTTATTCTTTATAGGCGTCTAGTACCTTATCTAATTTACTATAGGATCTCGTGTTTAATCTAAGGCCTTTTACCTTAAGGGTAAACTTGCCCTAGCTCTTAAGAAGCTTAAACGTTTTCGTGTAGCTAAGTAGCGAGCTCTTAAGGCTTAGATGGCTGCGTCCGCTTAGTTACTCTGTCTTAAAAAGGTTTATAAAAAGGTGCGCTTAAAAAAGTACCGCCTGGTTAAATAGGGTCTCTATAAACTTAAGCAGTAAGAGGCTAGAAAGGATTTGTTTCTAATAGGGAAAGAAATGACTCTAAATACCTTAATAGTCGGTTCTTTAAATAGCGTAGTAACTAATCCTCTCAGGTTCCCCTTAGGTAACTCTTTTTTTTAGTAATTCTTCTTTATTAATACTATCTAACCTAATTTCCTTTAATACTCTTATACCTTTCCTATAGCGTTTTTTAGATTATTTAGTGGCTCCTAGGTAGTCTTATTATAGCCTATCCGGTCTTATTAAAGTTGTAGATATTATCCTCTATAATACCATACTTAGTTACTATATTATATATAAGGTCAAACTATGGGCTAATAATGGCCGGATTTTTGCATTTAGCCCTTTAGTAGTTATATTTCCGAATAAAACGCGTCTAAAGGTCTGGGCGGCGCTTAATAAAGTTTATAGTCCAGTTCTTGCTAACGTAGGACGTGTCACGTTCGGTAAGTAGGCAATTAGCTATATCTACAACACCAGAAGGCCTAGGCGAAAATGCGCGGGAATTAAGGTTAAGTATATACTTAACTAGCTCCTCCTCTTCTAATTCCGTAAGCTTCCACGATTTAATAATAAAATCGCGTTGTATAGATTGGCCGACGCGTTGGTTACGTAGTATCGTATAAGGAACGTTGTAGATCTTTGCAGCGGCTCAAAGGCTAAGATTTTTGCGTTTTTTAAGACCTTTCAGGGCTAAGAAAAGCCTAGCTTCTTTAGAAGTAGATTCCATTTTTTGTTATAAAAAAATACGCGGGAAGGTAGAGGGGACACGTGGTGAGGCAAAGTAATTGGTAAGCCTGTTTGATCGGCAAGCTTATAAACTACGTTATAGTAAAGATCTTAGAAGTTATATATAGACTTAACTTACAAAAAAAAATTAAGATCTACCCTATATAGTATATTGTAATGCTAGAGCTAGTATATAGGAATATTAAGCCACTAGTCTATAAAGTAGATATATATAGAGGTTAAAAAGAAGACAAATAGAAAGTTTTAAAGATTTTTAGTTACGGGGACATTAATAATAAAACATAGTATAGGGTTAAGCGGCTTTTTAATGGGCATAATTGGGTTAGTTATGGTAATTATAACATTAGAAGGCCGTGGGAAGGCGAAGCTAGTATAGCCTAGTAATTAGGAATAGGCACTATAATCTAAGGCATTAATTCTCGCGGGTATACGGTACCACTATTTATTATTGTTAAAGGTAATTACTATCTTATAAACTGGTATATGGAAACCGACCTTCTACGCAACTAGATTATTGCAATAACTAAAAATGGGTAGATAACTAATAAGGAAGGCCTAGAATAGATCTAGCACTTTAATAAATATACTGCCTCTCGTATAAAGGGTAGTCATTGCCTATTAGTACTAGATGGCCACAAAAGCCACCACTTAACCGATTTTAAGCTCTATTGCTAAGAGTATAATATCGTTACACTTTATATGCCTCCGCACTCGTCTTATATCTTTTAGCCACTTAATATTAGGTGCTTTAGCCCGCTAAAAAAAAGCATATAGTCGGTAAATTAAGGACCTTATATGCAGCCATATTACCTATATTATAAAGGTTAAGTTTCTAGCGGCCTTTAAGGCCGCCCTTTTTAACGTAATAATAGAGAAGAATATCCGTGGGGGATTTCAAGGGGTAGGCCTTATCCCATTTAATCTATAGGCTGTTCTTTCTAAGCTAGACATTAAGCTATAGACGCCGATACCCATGGGGTCCTCTACGGCTAATGCCGACTCTTAGGTTTTAAAGACGCCGCAAAACCCAACTAAAGCGACTTCGCAGTCCAATTATATTAAAAATTAGATTGCTAGATACTAAGGTAGCTCGCCAACCTTACTATATACTGCTATAGACTAGATTATAAATAGTACGTAGGGTATTATATATAGGGCTGCGCTTTTAGAAGTTAAGAATAAGACACTTTAGAAGGCAAATAAGGCGCTTAGTAAGCGCCAGCGAGCTAAAAAAAAAACGTCTATGCGAATGAGGGTTACTTACTGTATAAGATATATAGGATATCCTAGACTAAAAGGCCCTTAGCAACTAGAGCAGGAAACGCAAGAGAATGGTGGTCTGTTAGGAGGGGCTTAGGCGAAAAAATGGCGCTGTGGCAACTGCGGCAAGACTGGATATAATGCGCGAACCTTTTAAGAGGATGCAGAAATATCTAGTGTATATAGTTCCGAGTAGATATAATTGACTTTTGGCGTTAGGGCGTTGCAATTATTATTAATTATAAGAAGGTAGGGTGGAAGTGATCAGTAAGCCTGTTTAATCAGCGAGCCTATAAACTACGTTAATTATAAATAGTCCTAGTCTAATGTAATCTAATTTCTTGCTTAGTCTTCAACGCTTAAAATTTTTATATAGTAGCTATACTTTACCCCCCTCTTTAAGATCTGGTCCCTTAAATCTCTTAGTATTATAGTACCTTTTTATTCTCGTTTATACTAGTTTAGTTATTTCTATAAGGTATTTATAAATATTTATTAAGTTGTCTATTCTTTATTTAATATGGCGATAATAATATTCTTAGCTCATGTCTATAATTTGCCTTAAATAGTAATATATCTATTCCTTTTTATGGTATTGTATTATATATAAACCGTATAACTAATAATAGTGATACCTAATTATTTTATATATAATTAATATAATGCCGTAAATACTGTTCCAACGTTTAGTTTAGTCTCTCTATTTAGCTATCTGTCTATAGGTAATATGCAGTTAATATTGCTACTTAAACCCCTTATTCCGCTAAGAATACCTCTTAAAATACTGTTATAAATCTTAGATCTCTATTTAATATAATCTTTATTAATACTCCGTGTCTTATAAATACTTCTTTAATATAGATTTTAGCTATATCTTCTACTAAGATCTCTTTTATATATACTATAAAATAGCCCTACTTAGTTAACTTGTCCACTATTATAAGGGTTATATTATGCTCTTATCTAGTAATATAGTCCTTTAATTTTGGCAATTTTATAATAAAGTCCCATAATATAACCTTCTATAGTCTTTCTGGTATTTTAATAGGTTATAGCCCTCTATATGGCTTATGCTTTATTAGTTTATTTCTGCCCTACTGCCCTACTGCCCTACTACCCCGCTACTGCCACTACTGCCACTACTTTCTACTAAGAGGGTAGCAATACCTCTGGATATATAATATTAGTAGTTATAGCATCCCCGTTCTGCGGCAGTAATAGTAAAAGCCTAGCTATATCTGTTACTCTTAATAGCGCAATATATAGCTACCTATAAGTAAAGGCTGGTATACGTAAATTAACACCAATAAAGTTAAAAGACTGCCCTTGTAACTTATTTACAGTTATAGCAAAGCATAGCTGGATTAGAAACTGCCTTTTACTAACAATAAACGGTAGTTCTCCTTCTGTAGAGGTAAGCTTGATATAAAGAATTAGCCGCAGCTGATTATAAAAGCTGCCACTAAGTATCCGAGTTTTAATATAGCGGCGGCCTACGCGCGTAATAACTATATAGGTGCTGTTACAGAGCCCTTCCTAAGGGTAGAGGTTCTGTAAAAGGATTACAGGCACGCCTACCTTTAGGGAAAGCTTTAATAGAGGTAAGCTATTGGGGTTAAATATCTATAGAAGCTCTGGCGGCGGTAGTACAACATTGCTATTATTTTCTTCTCTACTTTGCTTTATAGTATCTATAGAATAAAAGGTATTTAGGGAGCCGTAGAGCCATATAAGGATGGCGTTGTTAATCTTAGCTATAGTATTATTGCAAATAGTTAGGATAGTATAATCACGGAAGGTATTAGGAGTAGTATATACCCGCGTAAGTAGTTATAGAGGATATATATACCCATAAAAGGGTTCCTTAGACCGTAACTGGGATATACTAGGCGGGATAGTAACGCTGCTAGATAGGGATATATTATAGGATAAGCTCCATACCCAAGCTGCGAACTATTAATTAACTTTACCCTAGTAGACACGCATATTTAACCGTAGGGATAGTATATAAAAGGTAGGCTAGAGAAACAACTACTATATGCAGGCACCCATAACAGCTATATAGTTCCCCTATAGGATAATAGGCAGTATCTAAGTAAAGTCGCCGCCTAAGATAGTAGGGAGTCCGCTAAAAGTAGAGTTATTAGAACGGATGTCCGTAAGTATATAGTGCACGGCTTTAAAGCAGTAGCGGTGCTATATTAGCACCTTATCCTAAATAAGCAGAGAGGTATAGCATAGAAGCTTGGCTAGATTTAAGCTTTTAGAGATATTACAAGTAGAGTCTTTATATAGATTGATAGGTATCTAAAAATAAGAGTGGGCATATGGCTGCTGGGTAGTAGAAGTGTAGTAATGCTAAAAGAAGCTATATAAAGAACAATCTTACTATATAAGTGGTAGTAATGGCAAAGGTAGTAATAAAGAAACGTTTTACTAGTACTTATAGGGCCTTAGAGGAAAAAGCGAGCCGTTTACAGATCCATATCTATAGCGGTAATAATAGTATTAAAGTACGCTACCTAATCTGTATTTAGCTGCTGGCGCAGCTTAGTAAACTAGCATCTTTCCTCTATACAGTTATACTATAGCTCCGCTATAAGAAGAGGGTTACTTTCCTTGGTAATAATATCCTACTAGCGCTGGAACTGGAGCAGGCTATAGTCTATAAGCGTCTTTTGGTGATCTGTAAGTATCTAATAGATAAGGTATAGGCCGTAATTAAGATGGATATTATCGTCCTTGCCAGCTATAGGAGGAGTATTAGGTTACTAGGCTAGAAAGCGAGGCGGATTATTGTAGATAGACTATTTAAAGCTATTCTATAAAGCAACTGGCTTCGCAATAAGGCTGTAAAGTAAAGCGGTTATAAATAAGGAGTGTAGCTAGGCGCTAGCGGCGAAAACACAGGCCTCTATTAAGTAATTAATCCACTTATAGTTATTTTTTAGTATCCCTAGGGCCACGCAGGCGGCCTAAAAGGTTAGATAGACTATACTAGTAACAGTACAGAGGTCCTTAAAGGAGGTAGGGCTGGAAATAGACGTTAGCAGCAGCTATAAGTAGAACCTCTCGCCTGTAACGGGACTGCAGTAATATATACGGCCTATTATAAAGCCTTGCTAGCATAGACGCCACTCCTATTACTTTAAAATAAAGGTATACTGCTTAGGGAAGTCTTAATATAGGCAGTTACAGCTATCCTTATGCTTTATATTATACTTAAAGAAGGCCGTTAGTATAGAGCGAGAGAGATTAAGGCGCTGCTAAATGTCCTTAGCGGATTAATTGGGCTAAAAGTATATAGACTGCTTGCCTGGAAGGTGCACCGTAAGCTAGGTTATAGGGGGGAACTTATTATAAATAGATAACTTAAATAGCCGCCAGATGGCCTTGGAGGGGCCAATATAACAGCCCTATAAATACTAGCTTACCTTATTGCCGTCTATAAGCCGTAAAGTGGTGCGGTCGTTCCCCTTATATATATACTTATAGATATACTTAATAGACTTTATAGAGGCGCAGACCTTAATATTTATATAGGTATAATATTTTATAGCTAAATATAGGCAGTATAGAATAATCTAGCGGTTGTTTATTTTAAACGTAGCCCTAAAAGGCCTTAGTAAGCGGATAGACTATAACCGCTAATTATTATAATGGCGGTATTCTTGATAGCCGTCCTTATATATAATAGTAGTAGGGTTAAAAGGCCTAGGGTATTGCTTTAAGTAGGTTAGCGGAAGGCCTGGCCCTAGCGCAACTATATAGGGAGCTTGCGGATTTTAGGAGCTATAAGGGCCATAAACCATTATTAACTTTATAATCTTAGTAAATTAATTAGTAGGATTGTCCTTGGGCTACGGAAGCTCCGTAGATATAAAACGGTTAATAATAGCTAGGTCTATCAGCCTATTACAGTTATACGGATATAGGAAGAGTAGTAGGTATAAATAGGGCAGGCCCCATTTCTAGTACTTAATAGTCTAAACGCAGCCATAAAACTAGCTAAAGATCTAGACCCGTTTTAGGTTGTATAGAAAGTAGTTTAGCTTTAAATAGAAAACGCGCATAACTAAATTAGGCCTATCTATAGTGGTCTGCCTAGGTAGCAGCTTATGGATAATCTTGTCCTACCTAGGGTTAGTAGTAAATATAATAAATAGGCTTAGACGGCTATATTTACGGATAATAGCTATTAAATCCTAATAGCATTGCCTAATAAAGTAAGCTCCGCTAAGGAAGCTTAATAGAAGGACTATACGGCGGCCTAATAATTAAGGGTCTAGATTGGCGCGGGTAAGAGCATCTATAACGCCGTTATATAGCTCTATATAGAGGGTAGGTTAGTGGGAGCGGATCTAGTTAAGCTTATTCTAATTATATAACGCCTATACATCTATAATATACTACTAAAATAGCTGGTAGTAGGTAAAAGGGACTAACCTAAAGTTAATATAGATGTGTAGGTAGAACTAAAAGTATACCCACTATATTAAACAGTCTTGCTAGTAGGCTTAATTAGAGTTATGTAGCTAAAGACCCTAGTACTAGCCAGTATTACTACAGGGGAAGAGCAGTATATAGTGGAGCGGCATATATATGGCATGCATTAAGTTAATACGGCAGTACCACGGCTGCTTATTAGGCGCATAACGCTCCATAAGTATAATATTATAAAGGCTGGCATTATTATACTTATCTGGTATAATAACAGCAACCTTATTACTTATTAGGAGGTTCTTGCGGTACTAATTAGCACTAGCCTCTAAGATAAGCCATATCTATGGGTTTAAGATAATCTATAATAGGGTCGTTATAGGCTGAGCCTAAAGCCGTTCCCTTACGGTTTAATAGAAGGCGATAAAAGGGTTCTATGCTTTAGATAGTATAGTAGTAAGGCACTATAGAATGGCTATATCTAGCTAGGTATTAGGATGGGCCTATAGCTAGATATTTATAGTATAATTAGGGTTATAAAAGTATAGCTGCGTATACCGCGGAATAATGTTGGTAGAAGGCTCTAGCGGGCCTTATAGATAGTAAAGCTTACCATATATCTGGAAGCAATTTAGGCCGCCCTAAGCTATACTACGGTTAGTAATGGTACAGTTTACGGACATAAAAGCCAACGCTGCATTATATAGACGGAGCTACTCCCTAAACTGCCTAGTAGAAGTACTATATGACTCTAAATGGTTATATAGATAGTCTGGCAGAGACTAGAATAGAGAGAAGTTTATATTACTATGTTTATAGTAGGCTTTAAACCGTAGATTGCTAAAGTGTAATATACTAATACGTTTATCTATCTAATATAGGGCGGCGCAGAAGTTGTAGGTAATGTTTATAGGACTAAGATCTAGCTGCTCTATAATACGGCGAATAGTAGTAGGACTATAATCTAGCTGCTCCGCAATAGGGCGGACTATAGCAGGTCGCGACTAGATTAATACTAGTGGTTGCGGCTGGATTAATAAGGGGGGTATAAGGGGAGAAGTAGTGGCGGAAGCAGTAGCAGAAGTAGTAGTAGAAGTAGTAGCGGAAGTAGTAGCGAAAGCAATAGTGGAAGCAGTAGCGGCTGCAGTTTGGGTTATAGGCTGCGGAAGGTTTGCTAAAGGTTATTATTAGGACCGTCCCTTTCTTTTCTCCTATATATATAGAGTTAGAAAGGCAGTAAGTAAAAAAAGAATAGAAAGAATTAACTCTATAAGAGTTACAGGTTTTATATAGATCTTTAAGAGAGTTTAATATAAAGTTAGTAAAGAAGTGATACTGCCTATAGACGGTACAAAATATATAATTAGGAGGCATTTAGGCGGTAGGTAGGGAGTAGTAACTAGGGTAGTAATATAGAAGAAGAAGAAGGGGTAGGGGTAGGAAAAAGGTTGCGAGGTTGTTGGAATTATAAGGTTATAAGGTCACAGCGGAGCAATCTTAAGGGTCTAATTGATAATAGAGATAATGTAGACAATAAATATTAATTGATTTGTAATGTAGTAGATGCGGTTAATATCTATATAAATTGTATATGGACTTTAACCTCCGTAATATGTCTAGAGCTTAGTTAGCATTCTTTACGCTAATTCTAATACTCCCCTATACTAATAGAGCTCTCCTTGTCTACTTCCTAAATAGGTAATTATAAAGCCATTCCCAAATATTTTGTAAGTGCCATTCGGCCTATATATAGAGGGAAAACCTAGTAGGCGAAAAACCTCTGTTACTTGCTCTGTTAGTTACCAATTCCTAGCATTACATAGTGCTTTATAAATTGGTTAATTAGTAGCTGCTTTATAAGCATATCTTTAGGTTAATCTTTACCTAGTATATATACCACTTTAAGTCAATCTTGCTAAACTATATTGTTTTGTATAAAGAGGTATCAAGTCTTAATATGCTTAGCTTTCTAGTAGTGTTTTATGTTATACAAAAGGTTAACCATACCCTTATTATTATAGTAGAGCGTAGAAATAAAAGGGTTGTTATTGTTTCTCTCTCCTAGATCTCTTATTAGCTTCTTAAGCTATACTACTAACCTTGCTTTTTCTAATGCCGCTATAATCTCTACTTTTATTAAGCTTAATACCATTAACTTCTGCCTTTAAGCCGTCCAGATTACCGCTCCCCTATAGCGTATAGCTGCTATACCTCAAAATAATATCTAATTGTGTTCTGTTCCCTACATAGCATTAGTAAAAATACTATAGGTAATAGGTAGGTTAGTTAACGTAAGCTTACATAGAGGAAGGAAAACTACTTAATTTAAGTAAATAATTCCGGTTTTAAGAGTGCCGTTTAGATATTATAGTAGCTGCTTGCTTAAGCGGTAATATAACTCTCCTAGTACTGCTATAAACCTAGCTAGCTAACTAACAGCAAGCTGGTATTAGGACGTATATAGTTTAAGAAGTAGATCGTAGAGCTAATAATCTATTAGTATACTATCGCGTTGTTATACTTAAGGAGACTTTCGATATTAGGCTTTAGAACAGTACCTATTAGTATTAGTAGCTTAGCTGGATTGCAGTTGTCCATTTTTAGCCGTTTAAATAGCTTCTTAGTATATATCGTCAAATATAGCTTAAGGGTTCGGTTTATATAGTCTTAATTAATTTAAAAGCCTATAAATACCTCTATAGGGCCTAGGTCTTTACATCTCTATTCTCTTAAAATTCTTATCTTTATAATATTAAGGTATTGGCACTTTCCTATAATTAGTATATTATTAACAAATAATAAGATATATACTTTATTTTCTATAAAGAGATTGGGGTTAGCATTAGCTAATTTTAAACCTATACTCTTAAAGAACTTCTTAACCATTTAAAACTATTCTCTTAGTGCCTGCTTTAGGCCGTAAAATAACTTATTTAGCTTTAAGTAGGCGTCTTTTACCCCTTTAAGATTAGGTTTAAAGTCTCTTAATAGGTTAGGAATCTATATATAAATCTGTTCTTATAATGGCGAGTTTAAGAATGCAGTTTTAACGTTAATATAGTTAAGTTTAAGGTCTTTAGCTGCCACCTTTGCTATTAAGAACCTAAAGGTATTATATTGTATGATAAACGCAAATGTCTTAAAATAGTCGATATTGGGGATCTGATTATCTCCCTAAATGCACAGCCTTGCCTTCTTATAAATTACTTCTCCCTTAGCGTTATACTTGTGCTTTAGAACTAGCTTGCTTAAAAGTAACAACCTTCCTTTTAGTACTCTCCCCCTTATAATAGTATAGGTATATATCCTTTTTAGAAAAAGAAATTCTTTAAAGATAGCTTTTATCTAGCTAGGAGTGTTCTCCCTTAAGGCCTAATCTAACTTAATAGCATTAAACGGTGCTATAGGTGCTCCTAAGGAGGTAGTGTTCTTAGATTTTAGGTGGATAGCTTTTATAGCTATTACTAACTAAACTACTATATTATTAAAAACCCTTATTTTTAGTAACCTTTTAGACCTTATTCTCTGCGCATAAGGAATATATATTAATATACTTTATACGGGCGTCCCACCCTTAGCGTTACCTTGTAGGTTTAAGCGTCCTATTTAATCTTAACCTGGGCTTCCTACTTAATTTAAGCGGCCTACTTAGTCTTAACCTAGGCTTCCTACTTAGTTTAAGCGGCCCACTTAGTTACTATCTAGCCTACTCTTAGTTCTCGCAACTAGAGTTTCTGTTAGCGCGTTTAAGGTAATAAGGGGAGGTATAAGTTGGTTCGCGGCTTGGCTTGTAGTATATCTTATAGCTTAGCTTATAGCTTACACCTAAAGTGCTCTATAAGGGAACCTATACTCGTTTACTTTAGCATTTCTAAAGAACTTAATTGCTTGCGTATATAGGTTTATTATTTTAAATTAACTACTCCCTTTTAATTCTATAAAGATATAGTTATGTTTTATTCTTAAATTATACTTTCTAGGGTGTTTCTTAAGCGTATTAATTAGATTGGCGTAATGCCCAAAGATAACTAGATTCTTTAAGTTAGGGACTTATTAGGTATATGCCTTATATAGTGTAATAGCACTACTATACTTAAATTCGTTAAATAAAAGTGCTGAGGTTGGTACTTAATTCTTAATCTAAACAGCGTATTTAACTATATAGCACCAGAGTTTAACTTGTACATTTCCTTAAAATAAAAGTAACCTTATCTTATAGTTAACCATATAGATTACACGCTTAATTACGCTATTATATAAGTGCTTGTATGGCGGATGAGGTTTAAAATTAATACCCTAGAGTATTAATTTATCTTAAAATCTACGGCCAAACCCCCCCTTTTATTATCCGCTTAAATCTAGATAGCTTTATTACCAGTAAATCTCTCTACCCTTATAATAATCTCTTTAATATATAGCAGTACCTCTTTAGTTTAGAGGGTTTTAAGAGAAATAACCTAAGTATAGCGTATAGCGTCGTCTAGGGCTAGGAGGTAGTAGTTATAGCCTCTAATTAATATACTGATTTGTCCTATAGTATTAAAGTATAGCCCTTAACCAGGTATCTTCTCACGCTTAATTATCTTTTTACTTAGTATTTCTTATATCTTCCTAGCTAGATAAGCTTTGCACATACTCTTGCCAACTAATACTACTTTCTTCTTAAGCTTTATGCCTAGTAAGGAGTGCTATAGCTTAAACAGGTCGCTATAATTTATATATTTAGTTTGGCGGTGCTATAGCTTAGCATCTATTTTACTAACGTTTGGTTATAAATTATATACTTCTACTATTGCATTAAGTGCTCCCTAAGGCTCTTATAGTGCATAGAGGTTATTCCTTATAGTAGCCTTAAATATCGCTTCTAATTTATGCTCGCCAGTAGCTTAATTATCCGTATTAAAGGCAATTAAGTAGCCTTTCTAAGTAAGAGTCCTTACTAAGATTAGCTTAATTGTTTTAAATAAAGGTACAAGCTAGACGCCTTTTAGCCTTAGGCTGCCAATTTAGACTTAACTATAGCCTATAGTAGGGATAATGGTCCTATTTACAGTGCGGACCTATTATAGCGTATTCCATCTCTTTAAGTGTATTAGATCTAATTAGTTACTAGTAAAGTGCTTAGTTACACCTAAGTTAAAAGCCTAAGCTAAAGATGTTGTTATATATAGCACGTTTAGGATTAGGATTAAAGTAGATTAAATCGCTATTAAATTCTTCCTTAGCTATTACTATATTCCCTACTTCTTCTACCTTAGAAGCACCTTAATCTTTCTTCTTAGCGTTATTAAATCGGAATTGTCTAAGCAGGGGACAGTCTTTTTAGTAGTGACCTTTTTAATAGCATACTCTGCACTTATCTCTTTCTAGTCGTCTTAGCTTTTTACTTACTTAAGACAACGAGCTATAGCGATAATAAGATAAGGAATAATCGAATCTACTAGTACGACCTCTACTCCTACCCCCTTTTAATTAACCTTAGTTATCCCTTCTCCCCCTAAGTTTATCTTTCCTCTTATATATAAGTGTAGCAGTTTATACTTATATAGGGAGAGCAGTCTCTTGCTCCTGAAGAAGGGTAATATAACTCTTAAGGTCTCATTTATCTTATAGATACTAGGTCTTTACATTCTACTATATAACATCGCTTAGTAAGGCTAGAAGGAGTTACTCTTTAATATTATTGTTAGTAAGTGCTTAAGGTATTAAGGCTAGATTAATCTTAAATTAATTTAGTATATAAAGGAACTTAATAATTTGCATCTTTATAGAGTTGAATATAGTGCTATAGAACTCCCTATGAAGTCTAAAGATATAGATCTTGTTATTAGCCTTATTAAACTTCTTTATTCCTTCCTACATTCCTTAATATTATACTCCTTTATTATCGCACGTATCTCTTCCTAACGGTCGTCTCCTATTAAATTATAAATAATCTTATTTGCTTCCCCTTGTCTTCTTCTCCTATTAGCTGAATTAACTTAAGCTAGGTCTTCTATACTAGTAATAAAATCCTATCCTTCTGCTATAATTAGGGCTGCCTTGCAGGTGCGCTCCCAATCTACAAAGTTGTCTCCATTGAAGATGACAATTTTACCAGCCTTATAATTGTATATAGGTGCCGTTGCAGTTAAGGTTGAGGTTATTTCCAGGGGTCGATTTTGAGTTAGGAAAGGTGTTGCTACCCAGGCTTATAACCTATTGGAATTACAAGGTCATAAGGTCACAGCGGAGCAATCTTGAGGGTCTAATTAATGATAGAGATGACGCAGACGATAAATATTGATTGATTTATGATGCAGTAGATGCGGTTAATGTCTATATAGATTGCATACGGACTTCGACCTCCGCAATGTGTCCAGAGCTTAGTCAGCATTCCTTACGCTAATTCTAATAGAGGTTGTAAGGTCGCAAAGTCGCGAATTTAATAGGCTCTGTGCACGGCCCCCCCTTATTCTACAGAACTTTTATTAGCTCTACGTTTACTTAACCGTAAGATATTTAAATAAAAGTGGTCCTATTTTAAAGCGCTTTATAAGCTCTATAAATCTATACTAATAGAAATCTTATTTAGGTAATATTGGGGGGTGTATTGCAAATGTAAGAGTTTATTGCTCGGTTGCGAATTTGATGGGGTAGCACGTTCCCTTATTATATGACCATTACCAATTCTAAACTAATTAAAACCCTTAAAAAAAGTTAATATAGTATATTATAAGATTATATATTCTAGTCTATAAATTAAAGCTAAATTACTTAATTTTAATAACTATTATATAAATTACTTCTAAATTTCTATAAAGTAATATAATAGTACAGAAAAATCCAATTATAAAAATTTAAAGTTTATTATTAAGCCGCTATTAAAATATTACTTTATACTTTTAGTAAAAAAAAGGTAAATAGTTTATTTATAAAATATATTACTTAATTATAGCTTTATATTATATTAAAATTTTTATAGTAATAGCTAAAGTATTAATTTTATTATAGAATTTTTAAAAGAATTTATAACTTTTTTTAAAAATTTTATTTTTTAAAGCTATATAACTACTTATTAATAGTAAATTATAATAAAATATATATATAAATATATATTTAAGTTTTTATAATAATAGCCCTAGGGGTTACTATTTTATAAAGGGTAAAATTTTGCGATTTTGTATGGAAAAAGGATATGTAAGAGGTGGCACTATGCGTGAGGTGGCATAGACTTCTATAGAACCATACCTAAAATGGTTAGAAATATATTAAAATAGAGCGCTTCTCAAAAGGGCACTTACATTTTTATCTATAGATGATATATATAAAAGGTTTTATGTATAACAACTAAGATAATTCCATACTGCCAATGTATGCATTTTGACTAGAACTTTAAACTCTTTAATCTTTACCAATTCGCTTTAGGCATCTATACCGCTAGGGGACGATCTAAATACATAAGGTGGTACTCTATTATACCTCTAGAATTTGCAGTCCGTGCTACTAAGACTAGCGATCCATAAAGGCTTGCGTCCCGTAATATCCTAAGCCACCTTCTCTATCCCTTGCAGGCTTGCCAATTACTTAACGAGGCCTTAATATTGAATTGAATTGAATGCCAAGACTCAATCAATTCAATCGACTAAGAGCTTGCGGGCTTGGCAACGCATTCAATGGAGGTCCTAATTGAGTTAATTAAAAATATTAAAGCTTTTAATATTATATGGAAATATACTAAAGTTTATGTGCAGTGATGCCCTAAACCTTATTTTTCTTAGTGCTCTTCACCAAAAAAGTTTATCCGGATATTACCCGTTATTTACACTGTCGCCAAAGTCTTGGCAGGTAGGGTTTTGCTACTAAATTCGCCTATTAACAATATTAACTCGAATTAATAACGATTCCACCTATATTGTTAGACCTTAAACGTATATTTGGCCCCACGGGCTTAATATAATTAAAGCTTTAATAGCAGTAGGATTATGGGACAAGGAAGGCATAATTAATATAGTAGATAGGCAGTTAAAGCGCCCATAGGACGGAACAAGACATATATATCCCCTCTACTTATAAAGCTTTCAATTCAACCAACTTAAGGCGTCAATTAAATTAAATTAAATAATTGGTAAGCCTAATCCCTTAACACGGCAACGTCCAACGGGAAGGTAGTATATACGCGACCACTGTTTTTAAAACTACGTATATATCTATATAGAATTTAAAATATTATTCTGCATTAAGAACGAGTATTAGCTACCTTATATTAAGCGAATCAATACTAAATATTAAGCCCATATATTAATATGCTATAAAATTAAAGGCTTTAAATATCTAAGTATAGTCTACCTTCTAGTTAGACACAAAGTGCCATGTTAAGAGATAGACTTGGCAAAAGGATAATTAAAGATATAGTACTTTACTAGATTACTAGCCGCTTCTTACTTAAGAACTAAAGCTTTTGGAAACTCTTTTAGAATTGCGTAAACATAATTTAAAATTTATTTATTTATAACAAATGATATGCATTAAATTTTTTCCCCTTATAAACCGAATTATTTATAAGCTTATAAATATATATACTAGCGTTTATATATTACTTGGCAGTATCCATTTTAGCAATACACAATGCTAAGACCTCCTGCAATATTCGCGAATATTAAACGCAGTCACTATGTGGCTAATTCCCTTTTAATATCATTTATTCGTTCGAGAATTACTTTATTACGCTATTACCGCTTATAACTAACTAGGATATCTATACGCGTGCATAATCCCAAAGAGCAAACCTATCCGAACGACCTATCTTAACTACACCATCGTCTATAACCGTTACACCCTCCTCTATTAGTCCTACAATGCTATCCAAAGCCTATATACGAGCTACCGCCACAGAAAAGTATAGAATTGCTAGAGAGTAAAGGGAAGAAGCCTAAGATAAAAGGGAGATTTAAAAGTATAAGAAAGAGCTTAAATCCCGCCTAATGGAGGAGGCTCGCCAGTATAAATACCACTAGGCTTAAATAGCTTAATTATAGTTAGGCTTGGCCGCTTCAGCCTTATAAGCCACTATAATAGCTACTATAGCTAATAACCTTAGTAAGCCTCTCCTTTCTAGTATAAAGTTGCTTAAACTCTACCTTTTTAGGGCTATAAAAAGGGATTACCTAAACATTTTTAAGGGTACTGTTACGGACAGCTTAAGTACGATGTTACGACTACTTGGAGAAGAGTCGGCGGAAGCCAGTTGGTTGATATAGGTACGGTCCAGGATGGATCCAGTGGAGCCATGTGACGAAGAATGGTAGCTAAGGTCACGTGGTGTGATCTATGTGATCTGTGTAATCTATGTAATCCATAACGGAGTAGACAGAGCACACGTACCTCACAGAGCAAAGGGATTTCTTAGGCATATGGTTGTGTATTTAAAGGACCACAGTCCCTACCCAAATAGTTCTCTTTTTGTAGTGAATCTTAGAATACAATTAGAGTTAATCTATTAGGCAACCACTCTACCAGTTATTATTATATTATTAATTTGTTCTTACCTATATACCTAGCCCATTAATAGGACCTACTGTAGTTACTACTACAAGGTTCCGTTACACATTCACTATCAAGGTTATAGTATTAAATAAGGTTAAACAATATGCCACCCAAAGCACCAGTTATAACGCCGTTAGCGGCAGCCACAACCTTAGGCTTAGGAGGAGATACTAGTATAGTAGATATGGATTCTCAGTTAATTACGTAAAGTTAGTTACAGGAAATAGTTAATCACTTATAGGACAATAATAGGATACTTAAAGAGCGCATTAATAGAATTAGAGCAGCAAAGATTAAACTACCTTTAATCAAATAATTCTTAGGAGAGAAGTTAAAGCTTAAGGGGTTCCTTACGCAGATACATTTTAAGGTTATATAGGAAGGAGCGAAGTTAGCAACATTATTAGATTAAGTAGCCTATACAAAATTATTCCTAATAGGGAGGGCACTTAAGTAGTTTAAACCATATCTCACGGAAATATAGGCCAATGGCATAACAACTACTAACCAGGACGTATGGTATATATTTACCAATTAGAACGGGTTCATAGAACGGTTAACACAGATATTTAAAGACCTAGAGGCAACAACTATAGCGGAATAAAAGCTTTAGAACTTAGTACAACGCACTTTAGCAATTAAGTATACAATACAGTTTTAAACACTAGCCACGTAGGTTAAGTGGAATAATAGGGCGCTTATAGCACAGTATAAACAAGGACTTAAGGCTAAAGTCCAGAACGCAATCATCCTAATAGAAGATATAGATACTCTAAGAGAGTTAATAGACCAGTTAATAAAGATTAATAATAGGATCTACTAAAGGGAACAGGCCAAGAAGGGTTAGGACAGAGTTCTATAGTCATATAAGGCGCAGAGCACGTATTAGTAAACACAGAGCTAAAAACTATAGAATGGCGCGGAGCTAATAGACCTAAGCGGTACTAAAAAATCCAAGAGATAGATAAAGAAACTATAGAAACCCAGAGGTTAAGGATTAAGTAATTATAGGACTAGGGAGCAGAGGCTAAACTAGGGATCTTAGCAGTAAAAGACATTTAGGCGGACTCCATAGCAAAGTTAATAGTTTAGAGATGGAGCTTATATAAATTGCGGAAAACAGGGTCATTTCGCCAGAGACTATAGAGGTGGTTAAAGTAACCACATAGTAAAGGAAACCAGACCAGCAGAAAACACATACGTATAGAGGGACAACGGTGCACTATAAGGAACAAAAAAATATTCAATTAACAGTTTTGCGTTTTATTACAACAACGCATGCCAAATTTATAAGGACGCTAAGTACGGCGCAAGCTATTGGCCATAAGAGCCAGAGTTAAAAAAAAAACTTAAGAAAACCACAGAGTTAGATAAAGAACAGAATTGACTCTATAAGCTAGATTAAGATGTTAAAGCAACATATAGACAAAGATTAGTAACAATAACAATAGAGTTAGAGTACTTATTAATTAATAGCAATGAGGAAGACAATAAGGCTAACTAGGAGCACTTATACCTTAGTAACGCAATAGAAGCAGAGACTAAAACCACTATAGAACGTAGATTAGTAACGGGTATTATAACACCATTAAATACAATATCTATTGCTTTATAAGACAGAAGGAGCAATATCTAGAGACAATTAAGTAAGCAGACGACTACTAGTACTAGCTTACTACTTATAAAAAGCAAGAAGCCATAGGTCCAAGATTCTCAAAAAAAGACAAGTAAAGCTCTAGACTTATAAAGTACAATAAGGATAGCTTAAGAACCCACAAAGAATAAAAACCAATAAGAAAGAGTAGTAACTTAGTTTAATAACAAACAAATAAGTATAGGACACAAGTTCAAGAACCATAAGTTCGGGGAACGAGTAAGAATATTATTAGGTAGCTAAGATTTCGAGAAATAAATAAGAACTACAGCAGTTCTAAATAAACACAGTATTTAGCCTAAAGATTAAAAAGTTAATACTAAGATTAGGAAGCAAGATGACTTTAAAGATCTAGCTACCAGATGCAGAAAACAAGAAACTATAGATAAGTTTAGGTAAAGAATTATTGCATAGCAAGAACAAAAGCTAGATAAGAGGTCAGCTATACTAGGTTATATAAGAGACAGAGCACCTATATAAAAAGTTACTAATAGGCCTAGTGCAGGGACACCTAGAGTAAAATGGTTAAACAAACTAGAACAAGAAGAAGAACTAGATATTCCAGTTAAATTCAAAGAAAGGCACACTAAAGGATATCACAATATAGCAATAATAAGGTACTTTCTTATAGACAGACTATATATACTAAACCAGTTATACGGAAAGTGGTATAGGTAATGACATAATAATAAATGGGAAGACTTTTATATATAACTAGATAAAAAAGTTGTCTAAGACTAACCTATTATGGAGAAACACATAAATTATATTAAAGAAGTGTTAATTATAATGTTAAGGAACCTAGAAGAAGGATCTAGGGACTAGAGAAGTAAATAACAAATCTTAGTACCCGCAGATAAAAGACCAATAGTTAAATTGGCCAGATAGAGGTTTAAACTCAAGAGTAAAAATAAGCTAAGAGTAGACCCAGGTCACTTAGCGCATTATACACTATTATAAATAACTTATGTAGAGGACACGTAAAATATACATAGAGCACTAAAAGATAAGAACTAGAAGTACCTATTAAGAATATATTAGGTACCAGAAGAAAAGCGGTTTAGGGACGCTAAGTATATACATAGATAGCACCTAGTAGAAGTATAAAGTCAAGGGAACTTAACACTTCAACCAGGAAGATTCCTTACAGAAAAATGCCTAGATAGATAATAGTGGTAGAAGTACCTAGAAAACACTTATCTATAGCACATAAAGGACAAAAAACAAACTAAGTATTAGCTAAAGTTAGACTAAGTACAAGTAGGATCTAGCAGCTAATAGTTAGGAAAAGGGGAGGCGTATAGGACTAGAGGGAACTAGTATTAGAGCCTTAAACCCTTAAAGGAATTTAAGAATGACACCTAAATTTATAAGTTAAGTGGTAAGATTAGCAGTTTAAAGTGTTAATAGATAGTGGAGCAATAAGAAACCACATATTACTAGTAATAATAGAAAGGATAGGGTTACCATATAGATAAAAAGAACACCTATATCTACTTACAACAATTTTAAGAGATCAGATAGCCTATAAAGGAGGCATTATTAATCTTAAAATAGGACCTATTTAGTTAACTATTAAAGGGAGACCAGTTAGAATGTCTTTTAATATTCTACTATTAAGACAAGATAAGGCAATACTAGGGATACCTTAGTTATAGGAATATAATCTAAAGATCAATTAGGTTACAGGTTAGGTTAATATTAAAAATACTTAATAATATAAGATACGACAGCAAACCAAGTTAGTATAGTACTAAGTCAGAGTGATATATAAAGAGACTAAGCAAAGCTTAAGTTATATACCAAAAAGATACCACAAGTATAGTAAAAGGTTATAGTTACCAGAAAGTAAAAAGCTGTTAGAGTATACAGCATAGGACTATAAAATAGAGTTAGAAGAAGGAATAAGTTTAAGGTTCTTTCCAATCTATAAGCTTACTAAAGTAGAGTTAATAACGCTTAAGGAGTTTATCTAGGAAAACTTATAAAAGGGATATATTAGACCATTATAATTATCAGCGGGATATCCAGTATTATTTATCCTAAAGAAAAACGGAAAACTTAGAATGTATATAGACTACAAATAGCTAAATAACATTACCAGAAAGGATAGGTATCCTTTACCCTTAATTAGCAAAATCTAAGACAGAATAGGCAATGCGCAAATCTTTATAAAGATAGATCTAAGATGGGCGTACCATTAAATTAGGATCAAGAAAGGCAACAAATAGAAAGCAGCTTTTAGGTTAAAGAAAGGACTATATAAACTATTAGTTATACAATTTGGGCTTATAAACACACTAGCAACATTCTAAAAGCAAATTAATAGTATATTAGGAGAACACCTTAATAAGTTTATTATAATATACCTTAACAATATTATTATCTACTTAATAAGTAAGGAAGAACATAGAAAATACATTAAGTAGGTCTTAAAGAGACTACAAGAAGAACAGATACTAGTAGTAATTAAGAAATACAAGTTCTTTATAAGAAAGACCGATTTTATAGGATTTATTATTAAACTAGGAAAAATCAGTATAGACCCAAAGAAAGTTAAAGCTATAGTAAGTTAGCAAGAACCAGAGAACGTTATATAGTTAAGGTCATTTCTAGGGTTTTATAACTACTATAGGAGGTTTATAGCACAATGGTTAAAAAGTATTAAGCTGTTTACAAGATTAATAAAAAAAGAGGAACTATAGGTTTAGGGTAGTAAATAGAAGAAGCTATTCTAGAAACTTAAAGAGTTATTTACCTAAGAACTAGTCCTTAAAATCTATCAACTAAAATTAGACATGGTTGTTAAGACAGATATATCAGACTTTACACTAGGAGTATATTTGCTATAGAGGCACCAAGATACATAGCATCCAGTAGCGTACTATAGTTGGAAGATAACACCACCAGAGTTAAACTACAACATTTATAATAAGGAGTTGTTAGGTATAGTTACAGCATTTAAGAAATAGAGAGCATTCTTACAAGGCACAAAGAAACTGTTTATAGTTAAGACAAACCATAAGAACCTTACAGGATTTCTAATAACAAAGGAACTCAACTAAAGACAGGTCAGATAGGCGGAAATGCTTATAAAATACCATTTTAAAATTCAGTATACTAAAGGTATAGATAATGCACAAGCAGACACTTTAAGTAGAAAAACTAAACTATAAAATAACAAAAAACCGTTAGAAGCATTATTATAAAAAGACAAAGATAGATTAATTAGGTATAATTATCCAAGAATTACAGCAACTAGGGAAAGTTAGATCCATAAGTCACTAAAAAGCAATTAGACACAAAAGATCTAAAAAGTATAAGTAGAGAATCTAGACTTAGAGTAGTACAAAAATAGAGAAGCTACTTATATTTCAAGATTAATTATAAAAGAATTTATAAAATAGTTTTACAAGGAAACAATACAAGGACATAACGGAGCTACAGGCTTAGTGTTAAGATTTTAAGAGAAGTACATTATTTAAGAAATCTAGGGACTAGCTAGGCAAGTTATAAAAGAATATCTAGATTGCCAGAGAAACAAACTAATAAGGCATAAGCTATATGGAGGGCTATAACCTATTAAAGTACCAGAAAGACCATAGGAGGTTATATTATAGGACTTTATTATTAAGTTACTAAAGTTAAAAGACCCTATTATAGGACAAGATTATAACGTGATCTTAGTAATAGTAGACAAGCTTATAAAGTGGGGATACTTTATAGCATACACTAAAGAGATATTAGTAGAGGATGTCGCCAGAATCTATATAAAGGAAGTATTCGTAAGATATAGAGCACTAGATAAGATTATATTAGATAGAGATCCAAGATTTATAGCAGCATTTTAGAAAGTGTTTCTGGCAGAATAAGGAGTTTACCCAGCAACCTCTATAGTATATTATCTATAGACAGATAGACAGATAGAAAGACTAAACTAGACACTAAAATAGTATCTAAGGCATTATGTCAACTATATACAGAATAATTGGGTATCATTATTACCAGTTATACAGTTTGCATACAATGCAACACCATAAGAAGAAATAGGGACATCATTATTTAAGGCAAACTACGGGTATAAGCTAAGAACGTCATTATCGCCACATTAAGTAAAGAAGACAAGTAGCACAGCTAAACAAAGAATAGAGATGTTAATAAATCTTTATGCAAACCTCACGGAAATAGCCAAACTAGTATAGCAAAGAATAAAAAGGTACTATAATGCTAGAAGATCTAAGAGACCAGATCTTAAGGAGGGAGATAAAGTATAGCTACTATACAAAAATTTTAAGAGTTAACAACTAAGTAAGAAGTTAAACTATGTTAGACTAGGACCTTTTAAAATTAAGCAGAGGATTTTATTAGTTATATATAAGTTAAACCTACTAGCTAAAATAAAAATCTACCCTATACAGTATATTGCAATGCTAGAGCTAGCGCATGGAGGTATTAAGCTACCAGTCTACAAGGCAGACATGTATAGAGGGCAAGAGGAAGACAAATAGCAAGTTTCAAAGATTATTAGTTATGAGAACGTAGATAACAAAACATAGTATAAAGTAAAGTAGATAGGTTATAGCAAGACTACCTAGAAACCACTAAGCAACCTAGAGAACGCTATAGAAAAGGTATAGGAGTATTAAAAGAGAGTAGGTTAGGCAGTATTAACAAAAAAGGATTACCAAAAAACAAATCACCTAAGGGGGACCCAAGAGGAGTAATTACCAAGCTACTTAGAGTTGTTTCCCTTACAGGAAGAGAGCCCGTTCTTTTATTACCCAGCTTAAACAGACCCTATTAGACAAGCTTCTACTCCTTAAAATGGACCTTCTCGCAAATACGTTTAAAACGTTAGAGATAAGTGTAAGCTAGACATTAAGCTTTAAGGACATATATAGACTCTTCTAAAATACGTTAAACCTTAAACAACGCAGAGGCTAGCTTACCATTAAGCTTCTTAGCGGCAGATTAAACACGAGACCCTATAATAGATTACTTAGGGAACTAGAAGACTATTAAGAGTTATAGGACGCGCATACTTAGCGTTAAAAATAGAGCGAACGTCATAGGACAAGTAAACGTTTACTTTAGTACACTCTAAATAAGAGGAAGGTTGTTAAGATAAAGGACTTACTAGCGCAATATAGACTAACCCCTCTTTTACACAACAAGAATATAGAGACGGCATTATCTTACCCAGAGACAGTATTATAGCAACAGTGCGAGACTGGCGAGCTGTAGAAGAAGAAGAGGATGCTTTAGGTATAATAAGTAAGGATATTAACCAGACTAATTAAACGGACATTACACCTCTAGTAGACAACTTGGAGATATTAGGAATCTTTAAGGACGAAGATAAAGAGAAGGGAGATACTATTATAGACAGCTTAAGTATAATATTATAACTACTTGGAGAAGAGTCGGCGGAAGCTAGTTAGTTAATATAGGCACGGTCCAGGATAGATCCGGTGGAGCTATATAATAAAGAATGGTAGCTAAGGTTATGTGGTGTGATCTATATAATCTATATAATCTGTATAATCTATAATAGAGTAGATAGAGCATATATACCTTATAGAGCGAAGGGATTTCTTAGGCGTATAGTTGTGTATTTAAAGGACCATAGTCCCTACCTAAATAGTTCTCTCTTTATAGTAAATCTTAGAATATAATTAGAGTTAATCTGTTGGGTAACCACTCCACCAGTTATTATTACGTTGTTGATTTATTCTTACCTATATACCTAGCCCATTGACAGGACCCACCGTAGTTACTGCTACAAGGTTCCGTTATAGGTACCTTTAATCTAGTAAACCTTGCCCAATTTTAAGTCTATACTACTTAAATAAAGACTACTAATAAGATATAAATTAAGAACGGTAGTCTAGTTATAAAAAAGGTAACGGTAAATAGAAAGCTATTTATAGATAAAGGTGTCTAATTTAAAGGCTTTACTAACTATATAGTTATCGCTAGTACTCTTTATATATACCCGCTAGACCTTGTTACTAATAGACTTCTTTAAATAAATATGATTTATATCATATTGACTAAGTATATTTAAACAAGTCATATACTTAATCTAGCACTTAGCTATTATACCTTTATAATAACTAATAGCCAAGTAGAGCCCACTAATTAGCAAATACTAGTCTAATATATAGCGCTATACATTATAATATTTAATACTATTAGCTTCGCCGCCTTAATGAGACCTAGGTTAGATACCTTTTATACCCCTAATACCTGCCATAAGTTTAATAGTAGAGGCTATAATAATATAGCTTATAAATACCCGCATAAGTACTTAAAGTATAAAAAAAGATTACGCCGTATTAATTAAAGCCTACGCCTAAAAATAGTAAGACGAACCTTATAAGTAGGGTCTAGCCTAACTATAATATTAATATTAATTATATACCTAAGATCTAGGCCTAATACATTACTATTACTCCTTACCTTTATAAAGAAGAAGGCTCTCTACTACTCTTCATTGCTAGTAAGGATCTTAGCGTAGCGCTTCTTTCTATTTAACTACTCAGGTAATCTACTAGCTATTTTAATAGGTATTTTAACCTATAGCTATAATATAGGAGCTAAATCTGTCCCTATTATAAGGTTTTATAAAAACTATAACTCCTCTTAGAATAACGCTAACCTTATCTCTAAAAAGATAACGTTAAACCTTATAAAATAATATATTAGAATTGCGATAGAGTCTATTATAGTCTTACCTTTTAGCCTAATACTAAAATTGGATAGAGGATACCGCTAAATTTATAATCTCTCCTTCCTACTAGCATGTTTAGTTAACAACGTAATTTTAAAAAAAAATGAAGTACTAGTATACACTACAGTTACTACTATTTAGGCCTACGTTATTTCTATAGGCTGTAGATATCTGCTACTTAAGAGAAATATTAAAAATGCATTCTATATAATCCCCTTATGCTATAACGTAGTTTACAAGCAACCCAGTTATATAAGTAACCTAGTCACTTTGCTAAGACCTTATACAGCTTTACTGTAATTCACAATAGCTCTATTAATTTATAATTAACCAACCTTATAAGAAGCTAGAATATAGCTTGCTATCTAAGCTCTTAATCTAGGCTAATTACATAGTAAGCAATAAGCTGCAGCCCTTTACAACGTTCCCTAATTAACCCTTAATAATTAACGCGCTAGGTATGCGTTAAAATGCAAAATTAGACCTAAATTAGTAAAGCTTACTATAAATAAGAAGCAGGTGGTTATAGACTATATACTCGACCTAGATTTACAAGGATTTCCTCCCCAATACGCTGCTGTTCGAAATATAGCTAATAAACTACTAGCTGCGCGGGGTTAAGGCAAGGTAGGTATTAACTGGCCAAATAACTTTATAGGGCGCGTTCTAGGGCTTAAACTAATATTTAATTGGAAGTATAACTACTAGAGAGCTCTATAGGAAGATCCTAGAATTATTAGGGGCTGGTTTAACCTTATAGCCAATATAAAAGTAAAGTATAGTATCTAGGATAAGGATATTTACAACTTTAATAAATCTAGCTTCTAGATAGGCGTTATATTAACTAGAGTAGTTATTATAGGTTCTAAAAGATAATATTAACTAAAAGCTATTTAGCCAGGCAACCGCGAGTAGGTTATAGTAATTATAGCAATTAACGCGATAGGGTGGTTAATTCTAGCCTTTATTATCCTTACTAGTAAGTATTACCTCTCTGCCTAGTATAAAGAGGGCAATATACCTCCTTAATAGGTTATCGCCCTCTCTGGTAATAGCTAAATAAATAATAAACTTAGTCTTAAGTGGTTAAAGCATTTTAACGCGTATATAAAGGGTTATATAATTAGCACGCATTATTTATTAATTCTAGACGGCTATAAGAGCCATAACTCTCTAGATTTTAGATTATACTATAAAGAGAATAAGATAGTTACTATCTGTATACCCGTATATTTATTATATCTCCTATAACTACTAAATATAGGTTGTTTCTTGCCTATAAAGAAGGCGTATAGGGGCTAAGTTAAAAACCTAATGCGCGTCTATATTAACTATATTATAAAGACTAAGTTTCTACTGTATTTAAGGCCGCGTTTAACGTGTTATTTACTAAGAATAATATCCGTATAAGCTTTTAAGGTGCTAGCCTAGTTCTATTTAACCTAGATACGGTAATATCGCGTCTTAATGTTCGACTATATATGCCAATACCACCCACCATAGAAGATATACCCTAGGAGTTAAAAACACTAAGTAATTCTACTAAATTAGGGTCTTAATTAGCCTTACTTTATAATAGGATTATAAATTACCTAAATAGCTCGCCTACTAGAATTCTTAAGTCGCTTAATTAGCTTATAAAGGGTAATAAGATAATAATGGCTTCTGCGGTATTACTATGCTTAAAGGTTACTTAGCTACAGGCAGTAAATAAGGTAGTAACGCGACGTTAATTACGAAAAAGAAAATGGATTTAGTAGGAGGATATCTTAACATATAAGGCAGGCTTATAGTTAGTTACCGTAAAAGAGGTAGCTAATTAGTAGAAGGGTAAGAAGCGTTAGAGTAGGGATATAGCAGATAGAGATGCGCTAGCTTAAAGGCGCTGTAGACGCTATGGTAGGACAGGACATAATACCTAGACGTGCTAAAATATTAAAGAATCTACTATAGAATCTAGTAGCGATGAGGATTCTACTGTAGACTATAGTAGTGTTAAGTAGTTCGTTATATAGTTCGTTATATTTAGTGGGGTCTTAGTAAAGTAACTGGGTCGCTTATATAACCGGGTCGCTTGTAAACTATGTTAGGGCAAGAATATTAATAGACTTCCTCTAAAAAGGTATTACCTATTAGGAATGCTACCTATCCTTTAATCTTTAAACTACGCCGTTTATATTTAACCTCTTCGCAGAAAGCCTATGCTAAATACTCTATTTATAACTACCTTATAAGGTAAAATACTACCTAAACAATTATATCTTTATTTTTACTAACCTAAAGAACTTAGCGGCTGTTACCTAGACTTATATCTCTATTACTAACTCCTTAAATATTATTTAAAATGGCTCTAAGAATATAGTAGGAGCTACTATTAAGGTTTTACGATATACTATTAATATTATATAAATATAAACCTAATTATTACTATAAACGCAATTACCCGCTATTAAAAAGGTTACTACTACACTTTAATATAGCTTATTATTATTTCTTTAAGCATAGTAGCTTACGGACTACCTTATATAGTACGCCCATATAATTAGGCTTGGTTGATTTTACTCTAGATCTTTTTAGATCTTTATTACTACTTAGCTAAAGATCCTAGTAAATAAGTCTAAACCTAGGCAATTTAGCGCTAAGTTATAAAGTAACTTATATATCTAGCTTAACCTACTTACTATAAGTAATAGGGTATTATTCTTTAATAACGTTAAATGCACCTATATTTATCTCTTTACTAATATCTCTACCTAATTTAGGTTTAGCAGTTTCTACTTCTTTAAGAAACTTAAACATAAGAATAACTAGCAGTAATATATAGCCAACCTCCCTTAATCTTAGGCGTTTAGTATATTACCTAAGCCCAGTTAATAAGCAGATATATTAACCTAAAGGAGATATATACTATTGCTTATATATTTAATCTATAGTTTACTAACTGGCAGTATAGCGCGCTATATATTTATATTAATAGTATAGTAGTTTACTAGGGCATTAAAAAGACTATTATTTGTAGCGTAGTAAACAAATCACTCTATAAGATTATACTAGCTACTATAGCCTATAGTATTACATTTTCCATAAAGTAGATCCTGGGTAATTTAAATAGCTTAGCTAATATACTATCTTAATTTTAAGCGGCGGCCATTTATTAGTTTTCCCTATACTAGGTACTTAATTTATTACTACTAAAGCTAATAAGTTTTTAACTAGGTACTATAAACCTATCGGACTACTTATAACCGCCTATAAACTTTAAGAATAATATTAACGTGCTATCTAATCTCTACGCGCTTCTTCTTTAGTACGGCCTTACGTTAGCAACGCGTACATCGGGAAAATATTCGCAGACTAGGGTTCAAACTACCCATTAAGTGAAAATCGAATACTGCTAACTAGGCCAATTGGCTGCCAAATGCCTGTCGTTGACGTAGTTGACGTAGTTGACGCATTTGACGTTTTTGACACGTAGCCTGCGCAACCTACGCAATTGGCGCATTCGACAGCCGACCTGACACGCAACTTGACTTTTTTCTTCTCCTATTTTCGCTTATTTTCGCTTAGGCTTTAATAAGCGCCCTAGCAACGCTATAGAAAAGGGCACTACTATTCGCACGCCCCCTAATTACTACACGTACACCCCCTAATTACTACGCTTATAACCCCTACCTTATTTAGTTTAGACGCTTCCTTATTAAGTTAGATATTTCCTTATTAAGTTAGAATATTATATGCGTTTGACTTGTTTGCGCCTATATTATAAAAATTAAAGTGCGAGCTAATATTATAGTTAGTATTTCGCTTAAATGCTAAGGGCTCTCTATAAGTAGATTTATTAACACAATTAGCAATTATAGAGCTAGTTGTAGAGTTAATTAGCTAACTTCCCTAACACTCTATAATTATAGGCTCTTAGATGCGAAGTAGAGGTGTTATAGTAATTTATGTCCTACTGGGCGTATGCCTAATAACCAAAGCTCCCTAATATGGTTAAAATCCACCCCGTATTCTATATATTAGTCTTTTATCCTACTACCCCTATATTAGACGCCCTGCCTAAATAGATATACGACCCTCCCCTACTAATTAAAGTAGATAGTAAGAATAAGACTTTATTAAAAGAATTAATAATATTAAGTATAATAAATAGAAATGCTAATATATATACCTTATAAAATAGAAAGGCTTTATTAAGCCCTTATAGGAACCTATTAAATTTATAAGACTTATATAAGCCGCAGAAGACTTTTATAAACTCTACTTAGAACTACTATAACCCTATTTTATAGAAGCTCGGGTTTAAAAAGAGGGTGTTATTATAAAACGCCTCCATAATACTTTATATATATCTACCTATTTCCACTAATTTAGCAATTAGAGACTAACTATAAAATGTTAATTTAATGGCAATTTACGGCAATCTGCTATATTCTGCTATATTTTACTAAGTCTATTAAATCCCACTAAATTCTGCTAGGACTAATACTTAAATCCTATTCTGCCCTATATATATTAACTAAGTTAATAATATATATCCTTTCTTCCCGTTTTCTTAACGTATTCGGTAAGCCTATGGGCCATGCAAGCCTGTGGGCCACCCAATCAAAATCGCGATCGCAAAATCAGGAATTACTCAACCACGAACAATTGTATTTAGTGTAGCTATCTGCTAGTTAGTTGCCTGCCGTCTAGGGCACGTACGCGCCGTGTGTTCTGTTGAAGCGCACATGCTGCACTTGCGTAGTGCTCGTTGCGGTCGCTCGGCCGCTGCCTCTGCTGCCCCCTCTGCTACCCCCTCTTGGGCAGCTTGTGCTTGAGAGGCCCCTTCTG
>Ga0307507_10002176_pt1 | contig 42070 bp, 36 predicted proteins | sample 7_EM_MG_FD_207223 | JGI IMG/M metagenome (GOLD analysis project Ga0307507, IMG submission 207223) | Populus trichocarpa ectomycorrhiza microbial communities from riparian zone in the Pacific Northwest, United States - 7_EM | ecosystem: Host-associated > Plants > Roots > Unclassified | place... | reverse complement strand
TCGTGCAGAGCTTCGTGCAGAGCTTCGTGCAGAGCTTCGTGCAGAGCTTCGTGCAGAGCTTCGTGCAGAGCCTCTGTACGCAGAGCTTCGTGTAGAGCTTTGTGTCGAGCTTTATATAGAGCTTCGTATAAAGCCTCGTGTAGAGCCTTGTGTAGAGCCTCTAAGTAATAAGACTATATAAGATTATATAAGATTATATTAGATAATATATAATAGTTAAATATATAATTGCATGTTAAGAAATATATAGTTACCTTTTAAAGTTGCTAAGTAGGTTAACTGCGTGTCATTTAACTTTTGAGTAGGTTAACTGCGTGTCATTTAACTTTTAAGTAGGTTAACTGCATGTTAAGAAATATGCAGTTAGCTTTTAAAGTTGCTAAGTAGGTTAACTGCGTGTTAAGAAATATGTAGTTAGCTTTTAAAGTTGTCAAGTAGGTTAACTGCGTGTTATTTAACTTTTAAATATATTAAGTTGGTTAATTGCGTGTTGAGTTGGTTAAATTGCGTGTTAAGTTAGTTAATTGCGTGTTAAGTTGGTTAAATTGCGTGTTAAGTTAGTTAATTGCGTGTTGAGTTGGTTAAATTGCGTGTTAAGTTGGTTAATTGCGTGTTAAGTTGGTTAATTGCGTGTCGAGTTAGTTAAATTGCATGTCAATTACACGAAACGCGAAAACCAAAGTCTACTTAAATCTCATCCTGCGAATATTTTCCCGATGTACCCCTATAACAGAAGCCTAACTATATTAACTTAACCCTGTAACTAGAGCCACCTAGGGGACAAAGTCAAACCTAGAGTTTTGGTAAGGAGCTAACGAACCTCGCGAAGATGTACACGGAAGACAATAAGTACAGCGGAGAAGATAACAACTTTAACTTTAAACTTACCATCTTCCACAACCTCTATAGCAGAGCCAACATGCTCCAAGAAGCCAAGGTTAAAGCCTACCCCACAATACTACACAGTCTAGCACTTAACTACTACTATACTAACCTTAAGAACATCACCCTGACCCTTTTAATTAACCAAATTTGTGACGCTATATATAATTACTTTAAGGGACCTAAATACAGACGCGGTATATTAGGACGATGGAACTTAACAATTCTAAAGTCTACAATAGGCAAGAGCGAGAATGCTGGAAAATCAACCTTAGATTGCCTATAGTTACTTATTAAAGAACTAAGATACCTCTAGCATAGTCTTAACCCAGATTTACGCACAGATAAGTTCCTTTATAATAAGCTTATTAATACCTACTAAGAGTTACTAGCGTACTAATATGCCTGCTTTAAACCTTCTAACAGCCTAACTGGTCTAATTAACAACTTACGATCCTCTATTATAATATTTAAAAAGTTAAATAGCGAGAACCCCTAAGCCTTCTTTACTAACCGCCGCTACCATAGATAACACCCCTAATTACCTTATAGAACACAACCATCTTTATCTAACCGATATGCATTATTAAAGAAGCGCTGCTTCATTTGTTATAAGGAAGGCTACTAGTTATCTAAACATTTAAGAGAAAAACGTGATAAATTAAGGAAGAAGTTCAAAGATAGACTTAACCGCTGCTTTAATAGGCACACTAAGCAATATATTACTAAGTACAAGGGAACAGATTACAATGATAAACTTAACTTAGAATCTACTAATAACGCAATAGAAGCTCTTATAATTAATATTAAGTTACTACTACTATCTCCAACTTAGGAATAGACTAAATTATTTCTTACCTCTTTTAGAACAATATAGCATAAAGGAGCTATTAATTCTATAACTAACTTAGCGGACTAATTCTTTACCCACGCGATTACTGGCACCAATTTAATTGCTTACTATAACAACTTAGACCTATTTGCCTACGTTGCTACCAGCTAATATATCTCTAATAAGTTCTATAGAGTAATAATCAATATAGGAGCCTTAAAGAGATTAACAGCTGGCTATAGACAATACCTTATATACAGGAAGACCTATAATACCGTTATTAATACTTTAAAGGCTGGCGCTATTAATGTCCAGTTCGGTATTAGTTCTACCTCTTCCATTAGCTCCGTTACAGTTAACACACCAATTAGTAATATTAAGTTCTATATTATAAAGGCCGACACACCTTTCCTACTATATCTTGCAGATATAGACGTACTAAAGGTCTACTATAATAACCTTAAGAATGTCTTAGTTACCCCAACAAAATCAGTGCCAGTAGTTCACCAATTTGGTCATCCCTTCTTATTATAGGAAGAGTCACTGAAGTTATTTATAACCCACTTATTTAATTAAAACCCTTACTACCTAACCACCACTAAACTCTACTAACTTTACCGTTGCTTTAGACACCTATTAGCAGACAAGCTGTATAAAGTATTAGAACGCTCTGGCTATAATAATATTAATAAGCAGGTTATTAACTATCTTACCAAGTACTGTTCCTACTGCTAGAAATACAGTAAATCTCCTAGATAGTTTAAGTTTACATTACAAAAAGACCAAGACTCTAATTTTAACTATTCCATCTTTATTAATATTATGTATATTAACGGAAACCCCATCCTCTATATTATTAACGAAGCTACCAGATTTTAAGCTGCAAGATAGCTACGCAATATCTCCGTAAAATATATATAGGATATCCTATAACTATGCTAGATTAACACCTATATTAGACCACCTAACTATATTACCTATAACACCAGGAAGAACTTTGTAAGCAAGGAGTTTTAACAGCATGCTATAGCAATGGCTATATTAACCAAGAGCGTCCTAGTAGAAGCTCACTGGTCTATTAGAATAGTAGAAAGAGCTTATCTAACACTACGCCAAGTATACCAGATAATTATAGAGGAACTACAGAACTTAGGAATAATGAAAGAACTGGCTTTATAAATAGCAGTAAAAGCCGCCAATAACACAGCTGGCCCAGACGGCCTGGTCCCAATACTACTTATCTTTAGTGCCTACCCTTAAATGGGCGAACTTAACCTACCAGCACCCTCCATTATACAGCGAGCGGCAGCTATAAAGAAGGCAATGGAGGAGATCGTAAGGATTAGGGCAAAGAAGCAAGTTAATAATACACTAAACCAACAAAACTGTCCATCTATCACCATAATCCACGACCTCCCTCTCAACTCAGATGTACTTGTATGGCGCGAAGGCAATACTGGACAAAGCGGCAGATAGACTGGCCCATTTAAGCTGCTCGGAATCGACGGAGAGACATGCAAGATACAGCTCCCCAGTGGACCTACCGACTTCAGGACCACAGCAGTAAAACCATACCTACAACCCGAACCAGAAGAACCGACTGAGGAACCGACCGAAGAACCAACCAAGGAACCAACTAAGGAACCGACCAAGGAACTGAACGAAGAACCGACCGAGGAACCAACCAAGGAACCGGCAGCTATTGTACCCCCCCCCCCCGAAGATCGAAACGGACACGACGACCGCCGACAAAGTCGCAGCAAAACATCGCAGATATATCAATATTCATCAACGACAGCCTAATGAAACCAGTTACAGACAACCTCGTTCAGACACTAAGAAAGGAAGTTAAAGAGATTTATTATAACCTACCATCTACTATACCATCACCCCTACCTATCCCTACTAGTATTAACCTATAAATACCAGATAAGAAGAACGCATCTAAAACTAACTCCTTAACCCCAAATTCGCCAATTAATGCCCCTAAAAAAAAGTTATCTAAACGCCTCCCTAATCCTCCCGCCTATTTTAATAAGAGGAGTAAGCTACGCTCTTTCCTTAACTAACTTTAGAACAAGCTAAACGGCAATATTAATTACTACCCTACCCCTAATAGTTAACTTCGCTACGCTATAAGCCGCCTAAAAGGAGATGCTATAGATACTATATACCCGTTCTAACTAAGCACGGTAGAGGAACTAGTTACTATACTAAAAGCATCTTATGGCGACCCTAACTAAGTCGCTATATTATAAAGGAAACTAAATAAGATAATATAGGGTTCTAAGAACTTCCTATTATACTTTACTAAATTCTACCGCTACGCTAAAGAGACTAAATAGAACAAACCCACCTTAATTAATTGCCTAGTAGAATCTCTAAACCCTAAATTAAAGGCATCTCTTATAGGAGTTAAACTGCTAGGTACTATTACTGCCTATACTAATATTATTAATGGCCTATATAATAACTTACTACGCCTTACCCTAAAATATATACCTTAATACTCTGCCCCCTAACCACCTAAGACCCGCAAGAACTTAGACGCTATAGATATTAACACTAGGACCCTTTTCTATGCCCTAAAAGGATCTGCTAAATAAGAGCAACGCATTAAACACAGCCTCTGTTTTAAGTATGGAAGCGACGCTTATATCTCTAGTTACTGCTCCGTCCCTTTCCAAAAGAATTTATAAACAGCCAATACTAGTAGCCGTTTACCATACTAATCCTCTAGTTACTACCCCCAATCTTTACCTAGTTCTAGCCCTATATCTAGTAAGTACTACTTACAAGAATAAAGTTATAACTAACATTCTAGAGGAACCCCTTCCCGCTTACTACTAAAAGGCACGTCCTAGAATTAAGTTGCTCTCTAAAATAGCTATATTATAGGATCTCGTTAAATATATTAGATATTACAAAACCTAACTCTTGGGATCGTAGTATAACCGTTAACTACTGTCTTTAGCAGAAAGGTTAATAGGCTAATGCTTAAGTCCTAATTAACACAGGAACTAGCGGCATAGGATTTATTAATAAGATCTTTGCGTAAGATAATAGGTTTACCCTAATACCCCTTAACCAGCATATTAACGTATTTAGATTTAATGGCAAACGCACTATTTTAGGCTGTATTACTTATATAGCGGCCCTAAGACTCCAATACCTAAACCATAAAGAATTAGTTAAACTCTTTATAACTACCCTAAGTTACCTAGTAATCCTTAAATAGCCATAGATAAAGCTATATAAAATAACTATTAATTAGGACAACCTTAAGCTTCTATTTACCACCTCCTATTACAAGCAGAAGTGCTTTATAACTTGCTACTTAAGCCCTAAACCAAAATCTGAAAAATCCACTAGGATCTACTAGTCTAAAATTTCCACCAACATCCACCCTATACCTAAAAAGTCCACCTAATTCCACCAACCCAAAAATTCTACCAAATTCCACCAACCTAAGATTTCTACTAACGTCCACTAAAAACCTAGAAATTATACTAGACCATATAAACTAACTCCTACTACTATACCCTAAACCAAGCAGAAGTCTAAGCTTAATATATAAAGGTACCAAAAGAACTGGTATTCTACTATAAAAAGGATACTTAAAGAACCCAAGCCTAAATCTAATACTAACTCCGCACTTAATACTAAACCTAAAACTAAATCTGATACTAACTCCGTATTTAATACTAAATTTAATACTAAACCCAAAACCATGTAAAAAACTAAGGATAGTCTAAGCCCGCTTAATACCTTAGATATCTATATAATTAGAGCTACCCTATTAGTATAACTTGCTAGGAAACCTAAACACACAATCTTTGCCATTACAATGGCCAATATTAAAAAGGCCCTAGCACTAAAAAAGCACACTAACCCTGCCACAAAAGTACTAGTATGCTACTATAAGCACCTAGAGGTATTCTTATAAAAGGAAGCTGATAAGTTAGCGGAATACCAACCATATAACCACAAGATCATACTCGAAGAAGGAAAACAGCTAGGATTTGGACCCCTATATAGAATGTCCTAAAACAAACTTAAAGTACTATAAAAGTACTTAGACAAGCACCTAAGTAAAGGATTTATTAGAGCAAGCTCTTTACCTATAGCTGCACCTGTAATCTTTATTAAGAAACCTGGCGGCGGTCTACGCTTCTATATAGACTACTAAGCTCTTAATGCTATTACTATTAAAAATTGGTACCCACTCCTATTAATTTAAGAGACACTAAACTAATTAAGTAAGGCTCGTTACTATATAAAACTTAACCTTATCTATATATTTAACTGCCTCCGTATTGCAAAGGGAGATAAATAGCTTACCGCATTCCGTACTAGATACGGACTATTTAAATACTTAGTGACGCCGTTTGGCCTTATAAATGCCCCAAGTTCGTTCTAATACTTTGTAAATAATACCCTATAACCTTATCTGGACGTTTTCTGTACTGCTTATATTAACAATATCCTAGTATACAGTAATAACCTAACTAAATATAAGAAATATATTAACCTTATCTTAAAAGCCCTATAAGGAGCTAGCTTATAATTAGATATAGATAAGTATAAATTCTATAAAACAGAAGTCCTATATCTTGGACTTATTATTTCTATAAACGGCATGCAAATAGACCTAAAGAAGATTAAAGTAATTGTAAACTGGCAAGAACCCAAGAACGTTAAGGACGTAAGAGCCTTTATAGAATTCGCTAACTTCTACTAATAATTTATTAATAACTTCTCCACCTTAGTCTTACCCCTTATAGCTCTAACCTAAAAGGATAAAACCTTTATCTTTAACAAGGAATATAAGAGGGCCTTTGCCTATCTAAAAGTCATGTTTACTACTACACCTATACTCTAACACTTTAACCCAAACTAAAAGAGTGTTATAGAAGCTAACTCATCTAACTATGTTACTAGAGGTATTCTATCTTAGTATAATAAGGAAGGAGTACTGCACCCTATAGCATACTTCTTAAAATAACTACGCCTAGCCAAATATAACTACAAGATCTATAATAAGGAATTATTGGCCATTATTAGATGTTTTAAACAATAGTAACCTAAACTAGAAGGCGCCGGATTTCTAATTAAGGTCCTTAGCAACTATAAGAATCTATAGTACTTTATAACCACGAAATAGCTAAGTTATTATTAAGCCCACTAGTTAGAATATCTGTCTTATTTCCAATTCTTAATTATGTACCACCTAGGTGTTTAAGGTTAAAAACCTAATACCCTAACCTAACGTTTACAAGATATACTAGTATAGGAAGAAGTATACGCCTACTATAATTAAACCCTACTTTACCCTAAATTATTTAATCCCCTAACTAAAGACCTTATAGTATACGTCCTTAAAATAACTAATTAACTAATTAAATAGATTATAATTAATAAATACCTAAATAACGAGTTTATCTAAGAGACACTTAAGCTAATTTAAGATGGCGTTAAATGCTCTAAAAAGATCTCCCTAAGTAAATATAAAGCTCACGGAGACCGCTTATACTACTAGAATCGCCTAGTTATACCTAACTATAATAAACTTAAGCTTAAGCTTCTTAAACACGTATATAACCTACTAGTAGCCAGCCACCCAGGCTATAGAAAAACCCTAAAACTACTTTAATAGGAATACTACTAGCCGAATATGCATAATATAATACAAAGGTATGTTTCTAGCTGCTATACCTACTGACAAGCTAAAGCTTTGCATGAGACGTATAATGGCCTTTTAAAGCCACTGCCTGTTCCAGACTAAAGATAGAAAGATATCTTAATTAACTTTATTATTAATCTCCCTATAAGTAAAGGCTGCACAAATATTATAGTAGTTATAGACCAACTATCTAAGATAAGACACTTAATCGCCTACCCTAATATATTAATACCTGCCGTTGCCTAACTATTTCTAGATCACGTATAGAAACTCCATAGACTCCCTAAAACAATTATCTCTAATAGAGGCCGCCAGTTTATCTCGGCGTTTTAGAAAGAACTAACTACTCAACTCTATATTAAAGCACTATTGTCTACGGCATATTACCCAGAAATAGATAGTTAAATGGAACGTGCAAATGCTATAATAGAATAGTATATTTGGATATACATGTTGTATTTACAGGACAACTAGATAGACTAGCTTATATTTACTAAGTTTACTGCAAATAACTCCATCTTAGAAACTATAAAGGTCTCCCCGTTCCTGGCTAATTATAGCTAGCACCTACAGATGGGTTTTAAACCCTTTAGTAATGTTCCTTGCCTAGCTTATTAAGCCTTATAAGTTATAGAAGCAAATGAATTTATAAAGAAGATAGAAGAACTATAAGAGTTCCTTACTAATAAAATAACATAGGCCCAGTTTGTTTATAAAGCTATAGCAAATAAGAACCAAACCCTAGTACTAGCTTACTAAATTGGTAACTTTATCTAGCTAAACGCAAGAAATCTAAATATAAAATAACCTACTAAGAAACTTAATTGGAAGAACGCCGGCCCTTATAAGGTTGAAAAAGTTATCTCTCCTTATACCTACTAACTAAAGCTCCCTAATACAGTTAAAATCCACCCTATATTCCATACGTTAGTCCTCCACCCTACCGCCCCTATATTAGACGCCCTACCTAGATAGATCTAAGACCCTTCCCTACTAGTTAAAGTGGATAGTAAGGATAAGTACCTTGTTGAAAGAGTTAACGATATTAAGTATAATAAACGGAAACGTAAATATATATACCTTATAAAATGGAGAGGCTTTACTAAACCCTTATGGGAACCCGTTGACTTTATAGGACTTATATAAGCCGCAGAAGACTTTTATAAACTCCACCTAGAACTACTATAGCCCTATCTTGCAGAAGCTTAAGTTTAAAGGGGGGGTACTGTTACGGGACACCTCCGTAATACCTTATACACGTCCACCTGTTTCTACCTGTTTCCACTAACGCAGCAAGAAGAGACCGACTGTAAGATGACAATCTGATGGCAATCTGCTGGCAATCTACGGCAATCTAATGGCAGTCTGCCGTATTCTGCCATATTCTGCCAAGTCTAGCGAATCCTGCCAAGTTCTGCTAGGACTGCTACTCGAATCCTATTCTGCTCCGTGTATGTGTCGACCAAGCAACCAAACTAATGATATATACCCTTTCTTCCCGTTTTCTTACCTTCTCTCCTTACGTAACGTCTTGACTTTATCATATAGTTTATGTATGTAGCTTAATAATATCTACTTTGCTATATATTATCGTCGCTTATACTCACTCCGTGACACCCTAGTAGTTTTAGTTAGAACTCTATAAAAGTTTAATAAGAGGCAAAGTCTTAAAGAACTAAGGCCTTTAAAGGAGAGGTAATTGTAATAGCTCTTTTAAAAGGTATATATTGGATAAAATAGATAGAGGTTTTACTGATATCCCACTAATGTCCTAGAAAGGACATTGTTAAATAAATAAGGGGTAAAAGGTTTTACTAGTGTCTTAAAAGGATTATAAAGGGAGCTAGTTCTCCTTTAAAGAAGAACTAGCGATTAGTCTCTAAATAAAAGAGGTTAGAAAGCATTTATCCTTTAATACGTAAAGCTCGTTCTACTTTTGACTTGCCTTTAACTCACTTTCTACTTACCTGTGACTCTTATTCCATACTCTTAATTAGATAATTATACGTTCCGGTTAGACTAGCCTCTTATACCAAGGTAATCGCAATAATATCCCTTACAAGATACTAGCTTATAAGTGCCTAGCTATATAACTATTTAATTTTTTAACTTCTCTTTACACGTCTTACCTAACACAATTACTTAATCCACTTCTATAAAGCCTAGTATTACCCCCTTCTTATTAAAGTTATAGATAAATTTTAAATACTTAATATAATATTGCTTATATATATTATGGAAGAACTTGAACCAGGCATATATAACTACTGGATTGCTATTCCAAGCTCTCTAGCAGTTAAGCTAACAGCTTAATATAATACTAAGACTATGGCGTTAGATAAATCTCTACCTCTAATGCTTGCCTATAGTTTAGCCCCTTCTTAAAAGGGAATAAGCTATTTCTGAGAGCGTATTAACCTTTAATGAAAGGCCCCAGGATTGGCATTCGTTAATCCGTTTGATGGTTTGCTCTTCTTATAAAGGATGTAATAAACCGGGGTAAGCTTTATGTCGTGGGAAACGGCCAGCAAGACGGTGTCCAACGGTAGATCTGGGTGCTCCATGGGCGCCAGAGGCCTTGCGAATCAATGGCTCAACACCGGAAGAGATATTCTGTATGGCATTTTATATGGTGGTTTCGGCCTCACGAGGGCAAGGATTGATTTGGCATTGTGCAATATGCTGAGGCTTTTTGATTTAGTGTAATTTGCTATGAAATTAAAAATGGTCGGCATATTCTTGTGTGGTTCGCTACGTGGGGTAGCTCGCTTCCCGTTCCCGCCTGCAAGCCAGGGATCCATCTCCAAGCGAGTCGCTTTTGGGGCTTTGGTTTCTCCCACCTACCTTAGAGCTCCCTCGTTCTACTCCCAGCCTTCAACACCCATCGTCTCATCGCAATCATCGAGCCCGGACCCATCTTCAAGGCGTCGCGCTGATCTCTGCGCTGTCGCCCTCCTCGCGCCGAGCCTACCTCCACTGCCATCACTGTTCCGTGACACTGTTCAGCCCTGTGCGCGACTCAAGCTCGCCCATCGCGCTCGCGGCCTCCAGCTTCAGGTCACTCTGCCTGGAACCGCGTCGTCGCATCCAACCCACCGCATCTCCCGCCATCTACCTGATTGTTTGCTGCTGCATCTATCTCGCCTGCCCGCCGGTCGCCAGCCGCGAGCCTCACGAAACTTCGCCTGACCTGCACCAACACGTTTGGAAACATGTATAACGCACATCGTGGCATGGTGCCTCAGGGCGGCCCCAACACCCGATTGAATGAGTTGTTGGACCAGATCAGGGCTGAATTTGATCAGGAAGCTCGCCGCAGTGTTGACTATGAAAACCAAAGTGAGTTTGTTTCTGCTGTTTTGATGGATAGCCTTCCTCTGCATATGGCGCGTGCTGTGCATCTCCGTCCTTTCTTTGAGCTCAGACTGCTGCGTGCATACTCTATCCGGCCCCAATGCTTAAAGCTCTCGCCTGCCCTTGAAAAGTTAAAAAAAATTTCCGAGGCTGCTGGAAAGACCTCACCTGGAATATATCCTTTGCTCCTTGAACAAGCAGCGCTCCTTTAACTCATATTCGACGTCATGGCGGGAAGTAAAGTCACTAACAGAGCTTCTCTTCCCTAGTCACCCAACAGATTAACGAAATGGAAATGGTACGGCAAAAGGTTTTCCAACTGGAGCAACAACAGCTTCAGATCAAGGCCAAGTAGGATTATCTCTTTGTGCATTACCAACAGTCACGCTGCCACTTTTACGGATGTCTAATTCTGCTCGGGTTAAGCCCGCTTGATGCTCTTTGACCTCGCGGGAGGGGTCAAATGCCCGACCCCTGTCAACTAGTTATGCATAGGATAGTGCTGACAAAATACGGCAGATATGAAGATGACATTGCGCGTCTGCAACGTGAACTAGATGCTCGTGGCGGACCTAGTCAGTCGTCACAGCATCATGGGGGACCTTCGCAACCCCCTCCACCGGCTATTGGCCATGGCCCTAGCAATCTGTTCGGCGGCATTATGGCTGGTGGTGCTGCCCAAGGCGGCCCTGGTCTTGCTCCTCCTCCGCAGGACCAACAGCAACCCCAAGGACTCCCGCCGCACATGCCGCAAGGCCCGCCTGGATTGAATCCGGCACCTGGGCCACCTCAGCATGCCCCATTCGCCGGGTATCAGCCGGGTCCGGCCGCTGTCAACGGTAAGCGTGAAGCAGCCCCTAATTTCGGCTAAAAATGAGAACAACTAGGTTGAAGTGAAAACTTCGATCGGCTATCAGTCATGCTCTAGGTGCGTAGAGACTCGAAGGATTTATACTGACGAACGTTCTTGTCAGGCGGCTATGGTGTACAAGCACCACAACCTACTGCTTCTCCTGGTGGAAAACCCCGGCCTCGTGGTCCTCCAGGACCTGCAACCCCACAGCAGAACTCAGCAGCCCCGTATCCGGGATCTCCACAAGTGCCGCGTCCCACGCCTCCACCTAGCCAACATCAGAACCAGCTCTCTGCAGCGGCTCAGCAGTCAGCCCTGGTTGCCAACAACACTCTTGCTGACCTGGACATCGATCAGCTGCCAGACAACTTCAAGAAGGAGGGGACGGACTGGTTTGCCGTCTTCAATCCCCGCACTAGACGAGTTTTGGATGTTGACCTAATCCACAACCTTCCCCATCAGAGCGTTGTGTGTTGTGTACGGTTCAGCATTGATGGAAGATTTGTTGCAACGGGATGCAACCGATCTGCTCAGATTTTCGAGGTTGCGTCGGGCAATCTCGTGGCTCATCTCCAAGACGGCTCTCTTCCTGAAGATGGCGATCTGTATATTCGAAGCGTGTGCTTCAGTCCTGACGGTACTTACCTTGCCACTGGTGCGGAGGATAAAGTTATCAGGGTACGTTCCACCACTTACCTCGACGATGGTGGTTGCTTCGGGTATCGCGATATTAAGACGTTGATTGCAATAACTGAATTCTCTTTAGGTCTGGGAGATTGCGAGCCGTACGATCAAACACCAGTTTACTGGCCACGACCAGGACATTTATTCGTTGGATTTCGCCCGTAATGGTCGGATAATTGCGTCAGGCAGCGGTGACCGCACTGTCCGTCTGTGGGATATTGAGACTAACTCGCAGGTTCTTCAACTTTCCATCGAAGATGGCGTCACGACGGTTGCGATCTCTCCTGACAACCGTTTTGTCGCAGCAGGCTCACTCGACAAGAGCGTCCGCGTATGGGATGCTACTAGCGGCCATCTCGTCGAACGCCTCGAAGGCGATGTGGGACACAAGGACAGTGTCTACTCAGTTGCTTTCGCACCTTCAGGAGACAGACTAGTCAGCGGCAGTCTGGACAAGACGATCAAGATGTGGGAATTGACAACACCGCCGCGCATGATGCCGGGCTCGGGACCCCGTGGCGGCAAGTGTATTAGAACGTTTGAGGGCCACAAGGTGAGCAGCCAACGCACCAGCTCCAATCTCCTCATCTGCCGATCGTGATATCAAGGCAATATATTGCACCAAGCCACGGATACTGATGACGGGGCGTTTTGCAGGACTTTGTCTTGAGCGTTGCCCTGACGCCACATGGCGAATGGGTATTGAGTGGCTCAAAGGATCGCGGCGTGCAATTCTGGGATCCCGTCACCGGAGTCGCGCAGCTCATGCTTCAAGGACATAAAAACTCTGGTGAGTGTAGCAACTATTTTCCTTCCTACGCTTGCGTACCCCACGCGACCAAACGTGGCCTCCTACAATGGTCTCCAACAATGGCCTCAGTGGGGTTTTTCGATAAGTGGTCAATCGTCATATGGAAGTCATGGAAGAAACTAACGTTGTGTCTACGTGGTGTTACAGTTATTTCCGTTGCCCCCAGCCCGACTGGAGGTGTCTTCGCCACGGGCAGCGGCGACATGCGCGCTAGAATCTGGAGGTGAGTGAAATTTCTGGCAAACGATTTTCTCTGCTCATGATGGAAAAAAACGCACGCATCACGAAAATGCTGATCAAGATGGTCGCGCATGACCCCTCTCCATCTCTCCCATTCCCGCATTCCCGCATTCCCACATTCCCACATTCCCACACTCGCTCTCTCCGCATGGTGTAAAAAGATTTCGTTGTGTGCTGGACAATGCTTGGCGGCTTGCCTCGTTCTCATTCACCTACACCCCCACCCCGAGCAATCACGCAATCGCCGAACGGGCTAACCCCCACGGCTGCTGTTGCGCCTCGCCAAGGTGATTGGGGAAAGGAGGCGTGTGCGCTTTGTGTGTTGTGGCGTGCTGTCTCCCCCAGCTCGCTCGCATGCAAGATTAAATCTCGCGTCAAGCCCAACCTGCAAGCGCCTATGCACAACGCTGCTCCTGCACAAGCTGGCAACCACCCTGTCGGAAACCGTGCGCACAGCAGTGCAAAGGGCCCTGTCGTTGTAGCGTGTGGTTTTTGCGCCCGGCACATCCTCCTCCTTTGCCCCATGTTTTTCACCCCAATTAAATAATTTTTTTTTTTTCGTCTCTGCACTTCCACTCGCTCGCTTGCTTGGCTCTGCAGGGCTTCGCCCCGCAAAAATTTGCCAGTACTCATGCGAATTGTTCGGCTTACTCTTTGCAGTTTTACCAGATACAATGGCCCGCAATAGATGCCTCGGGCCGCTTCCCACTAGAAGGCAGGGCGGGGTAATGCTTGCGCGCCTGGTTAGCCAGACTCAGAAGGTGTAGGCGGGGTGTCTTTTTCCGAAGGATTCTATTCCATTGTCGTATGTGCCAAACAAAATTTGTAAGAGGGGTTGTGATGTGATGTTGATGCTGTATGGTGCGGTGTGTGATGCCCGAGTCGCCGAGAAACAATGGGCAGGGTTCAAAAATCCAAATTATGCATGTAGGGTAAAACGGGCTGTATGGATTGTGTGACGGCGGGAGAGTAGGTAGAGAGAGTAGAGAAGTTTAGCCAAGATGGACTCATTTTGGGGTTGGACTGGGACTAATTCTGGAAACTTCTTTGCCGTGTGTGTACGAAAATCGGGAGGACGGCAGCGGCAGTGATGGTGGTGGTGGTGGTGGCGGCGGGAACTGGCGGCGTCGAATGGTCAAACTTTCACTCGTATTTTCCTCTCCAACTTTCTCGGTTGGGCCTTTTTGTTTTGGAGTTGGGAAGGGGCCGTGTAGCAGTGTGTGATGGGAGTTTGCGCGTGCCCAGGTGCGGCGGATGTGCAACTTTGCGAGTCGGCAGGACACTATTTTCTCACGTCCCATCTCTGTTTTCCTCCTCTCTCTCTCCCCAAGTGCGAATTGCGGAGCGTGTCTGTCGGTGTGTTTGTGTGCACCCACCCCCACCACCGCCACCACAGATCGGCTTTGGAGTTGCTTTCTTCCCCAATTCCTCATTAACGAGCTCTTAGCGATGCCAGGCTAACCACAAAAAATTTAACGCAATCTACACAATATTCCTCAAATATCGACCAGCCTCAGGTTACACAATCACAACTCTACTTCTTTCGATCTCCTTTGCATGTAGCATACTTTGGGTCAAACCTACCCAGGCACACGGGAATTCCTGCCTCTTGGTCCTGCTTCTACTGATTACTGCCGATTGCTCCACTCTGCTTTATTGCTCATCTCTCATCTGCATACTACACAGTTCCCCGGTCCGTAGCAAGCGGACAAGCAGACAATCCTACGATAGTCTTTTGTCCCTGCGCGACTTGAGCTCCCATCTCCACCAAAAGCTTCCTGTGCTCAAGCCTCAGCTCCACTACACTGCTTGCAACCCTTTCCCCTGCGTCGGCGAGCTGATCCGCCGATGCTGACGTTACGCTCGCTGCGACTGGGACATAGCTCCCTGCTGCTGGAAAGAGCTCCCTGGCCGCCAGCGCCGGCGCTGCTACTGCTGCTATTGCTGAACAGAGCAAGCCGTGCTGCCACTGAGCAGAACGGCCCCGGAATCAACTCCTGCAACACCAGTTGCACAAGTGTCGTCATGTTTTTCTTCTCGTGTATCAACGAGAAGCAGCAGCAGTAGCAGCAGCAAACACACTTGCTCTCCGCTCTTCTGCACTTCTGCAGCTCTCTCGCTCCGCACACTCCGTAGCTCGGCACCTCTAGAGCTTCTCCGGCGCTTTTCCACCGCATCTCCCCTCGATATCTTTGATATCTCCCCATCGCCACTTGCCTGAGTCGCGGACCAGAGCTGGCTCTTGATGCTCCCTCCTTCCCCCCACGCATACCCACTGCGGGTCCCAGCACGATTCCACGGCCAGCGTAGTGCCGGTCTAGCACGGTACTTAGTTGCGTGCGTACGTACGTGCGCAGACTCAGTTCAGCTCCGGTCAAAGCGAGTCTCGGGCGTCGCGGGTACGGCTAGGCAGCGTGGATCAGCGGTCACGCACAGGGCAGCGGGAGCGGGTAGAAGAGAGAAGGGGATGGAGAGACAGAGAGAGGGAGAGGGAGAGGGAGAGGGAGAGGGAGAGAGCGCAGGGTCCAACCAGCTGACGATGATGGCAATGGTCGAGTGTAGTGGTCTGTGGTCTGGTCTGTGGTCTGTTTGACTTTGTCGTCGATTCGATACACCGTGCAGCTCGTGTATCTTGCATCCGCTGCAAAGGCTGGTAATTTCCCTCTGCAGGCCCCACCAACCGCCCATATTGCTTCCCATCCTATCCTTGACTCCCTCTCTCTGCCTCTCGATCTGCATCTTGGATGGAGACGCAGTGCCCCGCTTGGTGGTTCGATGGGCGATTTTGGGTTTCAGGGACGGAGATGGCGATGGCTGGATTCACTCGATGGCCCCAGAGCTGATCGCGGTTCGATTGCTGCTCTGAAACCGGGTGCCGGACAAGCCGATAGTCTGGGTCTTGGGCTTCGTCAGAGACAGAAAACGCTCCGAGGGGCTGACTGAGGGTGACGGTCAATTGCTTGCCGCTCGTTCCGTTCCCTTTCGATAGCTGGGGCCTTTTTTTCGTGATTTGTCTGGCTTGACTGATAGCCAAAGCCTGGAATAATGCGTATTGGCAATGGCGGTCGCCGAACCTACGTTCTGCAACCTCTTTTCGAGCATCGGGAGATGTACGCCCGAGAGCAGAAAGCTATTGATTTGCATCAGCCACGTCTTGGGGCTCTGGAAGAGGCGCAGCGCTTGCGAGGCCCGATCCTCGAGTCAGTCGTTGGAGAGCAAAGAACCTCTTCGTTCTCGTATCTGCAGCTTTGTGGGAAGAGGGAAGCATGAAGCGATGTGCAAATGCTTGGAGAGTAGACTATCGAGGAGCTGCAATGTGTGGACTAAGGGTGTGCAGCGGTGGGTTGAGGCTCGAGAGTGATTCGGGCCAACTAGCCCCGCAGAACGATGATTGGAGGGCGGTGTAATTGGTCCGTTACTATCTCAATCCGAGACCAGAATGCATATGTTGAACATGACCGAAGCGAGCAAACCACGGTTGTACAGGCACTGCTGATTGTAGTTCTTTTCACGTGATTTATTGTATCCGTTGCAGCGGTAGAATTCGTCTGCGGTTATCGATAAGATCCAGCCCAATAGAACCAGTCGGACTAAGCTGGGATGCCCAATTTTTATTTCGCCAGTGCACGGATCTCTTGGTGGTAGAACGCTACTGTGTATTCTTGGCACTACAAAATTTGAGAGCATCAAACAATAACGCTTGGTAGCACATGATTGCTGACGAATACACGTGTTTGGTGCTCATACTTGTCATATAATATTAGTGTGGATTAGGAGGCTGAAGCGTGGAGGTGTCATCAAAGACAGATTCGATGGTGATAGACGTTTCGGGCTTTTTGGGCTGCTGTGCCTTCTCCGCGGGGCCTAGCTTAAGTTGCCGTGGCTGTGGCAGGGGTCCTTGGACGAGCTTATGCGTGTGGCACTGGTGAGGATCTGGGAACTCTGGGGCACGACCGGGGGGCCCCAGGAAAGGGGGAAAGTGGGAATTGCGGATCGGGACCAGCCGGTGGCCGGTGCATCCATGCGAGCACCCTTGTTAGGGCCGGTTTTACCGTTTTGGGTTTGACGGGGTGCATGAGGGCGGAAAATGTCTTTTGAGGATTTCCTTCCAGAGACCGTCCGGTGAGTGGGGGTTGCAAGATTGAGGACGTGGGGGAGTCTCGGGGTTCTTAGGTGGGATTCGCCAGGAGCAGCTGGTGGAGAAATCCTGGCCGTCCTACTGCAAGAGCTCAGAGAGGCGAGCTAAGTGTTGAATTGTTATTCTAGGAGACATTGGCTGCACGTGTAAAATCGCCATGGTGTTGAGGTTGCATTGATGTCAGATACGGCCCATGATTTCCCTCGAATGGAAGGTCCGCCAGCCGGTCTTGTCATTGCACGTTTGACAATCCGCAGCTCGCTCAAGAGGGAAATGGTTCATTTGTCATGGCCCAAACACCAACGTTAAGCGGCCCAAAGCCATATCTCTTTCCGGAGGCTCTGGACTCTGTGTAACATATGGTTGATTTAGTGGACATGGGTCGCTCACGGACACAATTTGATCTTGTTTCAATTGGTTGGTGGGGCCGGAAATCTCTTTACACTAGCTGGTATTCCCTCAGTTTCACTATTTCACAGCCTGTCGCACATACGAGGATTTACTTCCGCGGTCACTTAGCTACATAGGGCTGGTCTTCGTCGGGCACTAGCGGTTCCAACTGTGTTTTTTCCCCCTCCGTCTTCTCCCCTGCTCTTCGTCTGGAGCTACTGCAGGTCCACAGATTCGGACAGTTAAAAGTGCCATTGCAAGGATGCTGCGTGATCGAGACACACGACTGGGAGCAGATCTTGTCTAGCGATCCTCTCGGACTGCGATAAACCTCGCCTGAGATTCTTGATAGGGGTAGGAGTGTGCAACGCGAGGCGGGATCGACAGATCAACTCCTCTTTCTCCCGAGCGTCTGGAATGAGGCTGCCTCGGTGCTTTTGGCTGCTTGCTCAGAAGAATCATCTGGATACGAGATGGCAAGGGTTACGCATCAGCTGCGCACTTGAGAATCCTATTGAGCGCCATACTCCACTTACTATACCAGGGATTCCAGCATGAAGATGACGTTCAAGACGGGGAAATGGGAAATGGGAAATGATTCCTCAGACGCAGAGACATGGCTGTCTGTGGGTGTTTCTCGGTTGAATCTCGCTGCGGGATGAAGCTCTTTGGCCGTGAAAATGTCTGAAGATCGGACGTGGGCGCTGAACGCCTCTCCACCCCTGAACAATATCCTGCACGAGGTTTTTGAGATGGAGCTCTTGTTTGCAGATACGGTTACTAAATCATTTGCTCTGAAGGTGGTTTTTCTGGAACATATCTAATCAGATGCCCTGATAATGTGCTCGGGTGATGTGCAGCAAATTCTCCCCGATTCGCTTGTGCTTACTGCTTTAAAGTTGGATGGACTCGATGGTGCGAAACCGACCTGGTTGCGGATGGCTCTTGCAGGAATAATAGCGGAGCAAAGCTTCCCCTAGAGAGGTAAGAAAAGCAGGAAGCGTTCAAGGAGGCGCAGCTGCTCTCGGAGACGTACATAAGACAAAGCTTGGTGAATGAGGATAGACGTTGACATGCAATGAAAATCAGCCGAAGACTGCAAGGGCACGCGAAGGCAATACATGAACCGAGGAGCTTTGCCGCATTCCTACCAAACAGATCAGGATGGTGGGAACCCCATGGCGCTCGCTCTCAGATCGAGGGCGGCCTTGATGCCGTGGTAATGGGTCAAACGTCGGCAGCGTGGCCTGGCATCATACTCACACGCACCCTGGTGGCGACAGGGTTCGCTCCGGGGTATATATTAACAGACCAGGCCGAGATCGCTAACCGCCCCATGTCATCCGAGCCCCGAAGCGAAGGGGTCGGGGAAGTGCTCCCGGCACCTGGGATCTCCTGATGGCTGGCCGTCGGGCGGTTGAAAGGCAAAGGATGGGCGACGCCACGGGCTTTTTGGCAGGACCGGCGGCATTCTTTGGGCCATGCGGGCGCATCCTTTTGGGTAGAGGCGCGACAGGCAAAGCGAGCAGCACTAGAGAAGGTGGTTCAGAGGCCTGGATGAGGTTGCAACAAGCGGCAGCACATGGCAGCAAATTAGAGCAGGGTGGTGACAGACCCGGAGCGTTGGTACGCGAGGCATGGGCTCCACCGTGTGGCTAATGCTTGGGACGCTGCTCGGATGCGGAGGTGGGATTTCTTTGGAGCGACATCCATGGGGAAGAGGCGGTAGCCGCATCTGATAGGCCACGCAGCCAGAATTCGAAGAAGTAATATCATTATTCACCCGAGCACAGATACGCCGGCAGCCAAAGCGCGACAAGCCCAGGCCTCCTTGGCCAACCTTACCGCTCTGGTGGGATGACGCTTGAGTGGGCCAACGACTCCAGGCGATGATGCGTGCTTTCAGCGGAGGGCACCAGCAGGAGAGGCAGAGGGAGAGGGAGTGGATGAGTGAGAGAAAGGGAGTGCCAACGAGCGGTGCGACGACAGCAGCAGCGCTCCGGGAAACCAATCTGGCTGCTGGTTGCTGGACGCACCGCCAGCCCATTGGCCGGCCGCCCGAAGGCCGCGCATTCCCCGCTGCGTCGCTCGCTTCAGCTGAGCCCGAACGCGGCGGGAAGAGAGTGAGGGGTTGCTGAGGGCCAAAGTGACAGGTAGTGTGGTAGTGTGCCCGTGCCAATGTGATGCCAGTGCCAGTACCAGTGCAGTGCCAGTGCCGTACCAGTGCCAGAGCTGGCCGCCAAAGCGCCTGTGAACTTTGGAGCTTGAATACGACGAGCAGATTTCGATTTTTCGATTTCCTGCCACGGTCGGCCCGCTGCAGGTACAGAGCAGAGGGATTTTATTATTCTGCTGCGCGATGCGGTAGTTAAGGTCGTGCTCAGGAATTACTCGCAGACGGCCGCGAGCTCAGACAGAGGAATTTGTTTTGTCTGGCCCGCCTGCCGGGTTCCCGCTAGGATGGGTCAACCTCCAGCCCTCAAAGCCAGTTTCTCTCCTAAAGGTTACTCCCGCGCACCGAGCACGACGTTCCACTCTGACACGCCAGGGTCCAGTCACTCAGGACGCTGCTACCAGGCTTTACCAGGCTTCCAAGGGCGCGCCGTGTGCCATGGCCCGCCCGGAAAACGTGCTTCTTGGTTGCCGTCATATTACCTAAATGTAGTCTCCGCTGTGGCCTATTATTGCCAATCCACCACCACCACTGGCGCTGAGGCCGACTCGCTGCCGTTGCTGGTGAAGCTGGTGGTTGTTGGTAGTCGCTCAGAGCCTCATTCAACGCAGCCGCTGTTTGCGCTCCGAGCCTGGCGAACAGTCTGCCCAGCCTGTGATCTTATATCCAGCGTCCGTAGAGACAGCTCTCTGCCAGTATAATAATTGCGGAGAGCCATCCCCGCGTGCAACAGCTGTGGCATCGCATGTGCAATATGGCACCGCGGTGGCTAAGCCGTAACGATGCGCACCAGGATGTCGCTGCCCCATTTCCACCCCGGCGGCGCAGCTCGAATGATCTTCGAGTATCCAATTCGTGGGGAGCAGACGAGCAACAGCGGCGCGCGCGATGACAAGTCGAGATCGATCATGGATTTGGGCAGGCGTCGCTCTCCGCGCCTCGAGTCTCCCTTATCACGCTGTCGCTCCAGGACCTGAGCTGCCCGAGAGAGGTCGGGGTTGCAAGTCTGGTAGTCTGGCAGTCTGGCAGCAACACCTCCACCAAACACCAAGCACTTTCCACGGGCTCACTGCAGGCTGCTTCAGGACAAAGGCGGTTGCAGACTTTTTGCAGACTTCTCCTGCCACACGAGCGCTTGTCCACAGGCAGCTCACAGGCAGGCCACAGCCGACCAGTCTCCTCCGTCCTGGCACACACCGACACCAGCGAGACTGATAAAGCGCCTCTTGCTGGCGGTCTCCCGCGCCGCCCAATGGGCTCCGCGCGCAGGCATGCCCCAGCAAAACCCCCACCCGCTTCGACGACCAGCGACCTGAGACTTACCCTTGTGCAGTCGCGAAGCCACCTTTTCCGGCCCGTTCATACTACTGGAGCTAGGGCCCTTGCGCATCTCATCATGCCGTCCCGATTCACGGTCGACGGCGAGAGCCCAGAGGATCTCAACCGCCGCGCCAGCCCCCATCTAACCCAGGCTTTCCCAGAAGTCACTAAGGCCCGGGCACCATGTCCAGCGCCTTGCGCAGGCTTTCATCACCTTGGCCTGCATGGTCGAGCGAGTTGCTTGTTCGCCCTTGCTGCAGTGCAAGTGGTCTCGATCGCCATGCGCTACCACCCTGTCCCTAGCCCTTTCTGTGAGGCCCACGGCATCGTCATCCTTGCTGCTCGTGGGATGAGAAGACACTCTATCTGATCAGCCATCTACTATGTAAACCCCCAAACTCGCCAACCACTACGCCGGGTGCAAATAAGCTCTTTGCATATCCTCAATCCTCATGACCACTTCTCTCCCACGCCAGACTTTGTTGTTGTCTCACTCAGCTCGTACATAGCGCTTCTCCGCCTCTGTATTGATACTTACATATACTCGCCCTTCGCTCGGCTCCACCCTCGTCTCCATTGTGTCCCGCCGCCCAATTGTACCGTCGGTGACCGTCCCGGAAAGCATTTAGACCATCGTACCAGCGTGCTCCCCCCCCCCCAAAAGCCTTCATCAACAATGGCAGCTGTTGTTGCATCCCAGCACGCGGGTCTTTGGCAACGCCGTTCAAATCCACAAGTCCATATGCCCACCATGAATATGTCTGGCCTGGTTCCCTCCTACGACCAATCGTCGAGAACCACCACCATGCCACCAACCTCGAGAGCCTTCCAGACTTCCCATCTCGATCTCACCATGCCAATCTTCCAGAGCAATGCGATTACGACTTCCGTGCCATATCAATCCGGAGCATTTGCCTTCGACTCTCTTGCTGTGAACCCGTACAACATGCAACAAGCCTTCAATGTCAACTACCCCACAACACTGTCACACGCCGCGACATATCCTGGAAGCAACGACCTGCAATCCGGTTTGCCAGCCGTGAGAGAGACCCGTAACGGCTTTCCCATGATGGAGAGGAGTCCACCAGTAAAGGCTGAAGCGAACTCGCCTGTCCAACCAAGCCAAATATTCAACGACCCGAATTACCACGAGGACTATAAGCAATCCAGCTCCGGAGAGTCTGATAGTGGCATCATTTTTTCGACAGACGTGGACACCCTGATGAAGGCCATCCAGGCCAAATCAAAACCAGCCCAGCAACGACAGCAGCAACCCAGTAAGGTACTGCCCCAGCAACAACCTATCATTGGATATAAAGCACCTGTTGCTCACGAAACGGTAAAGGCAAGCAGTGACGCCCCAGAGAATACGAAAGGGAGCCAAAAATCAAAGAAGAGATACCAGTGCAATATGCCAGACTGTTATAAGAGTTTCTACCAGAAGACACACCTCGAGATTCACACACGTGCACATACCGGAGTAAAACCTTTCGTGAGTCAATCAAAACCCTCTGCTCAGGGCGAAAATGGTTAACGTTATGGTTTAGCTATGTAAAGAGCCATCGTGCGGCCAGCGATTTTCGCAGTTGGGCAACCTAAAGGTCAGTCATGCCTACGTTAACTCTTGTCGCTTTATCTTATTTCATCCAGACACATGAACGAAGACATACTGGAGAGCGACCATACAACTGCGACATCTGTGGCAAGACTTTTGCTCAGCGTGGCAACGTCCGGGCGCATAAGATTGTTCACCAGCAGATTAAACCTTTTACGTGCAGACTCGACGATTGCGGCAAGCAATTCACTCAATTGGGGAACCTAAAGGTGAGAATATCTCGGAAGCCTATTGTTATAGTTGATATACTGACAGGCATATAAAGTCTCACCAGAACAAATTCCATGCATCAACTCTCCGTTACCTGACGCAAAAGTTTGCCTCCATCCGTGAGGGCGATTCCGTGACTGCTCAAGACAAGGAGCTGTGGGAGTACTTCGCAGCATTGTACAAAAACTCAAACAAAGGCATCAAAGGACGCGGCAAGGACAGAAGAATATCCGCCGCACCGTCTTCCGCCGTTTCCTCATCCTCGTCGTATTCCTCCATGGCCACCGCCTCGTCATCTTCGTCGAACAGGAATCTCAACCGATCATTCCAGCACGCAGGGAGCGACAGGAGCAGTCGTTCTTCGTCGTTGTCGTCCGAAGCGACCCACAAAGCCGGTAGCGACAGTTACGATTTCGGAGCACCCGTCGACACCGGCTTCCACGGGCACACCTATGGCGACCTCGTGTTCCCCGAACGCAAGATGTATTGAGCGAAGCAGCGGACTGCCATTCCACGAAGCAAATTTTTATGAAGAGCATGAAAGGACGAGTTAACGGGAGTTGTGGGCGTGTTGTATTCGACTGACTGTACGGGTGGGATTTGTCACGGGGCGGGAAACACGAAGGCGAACTGGGCATACATCAAAACCATCCGGTTTGCTTTGGATGGTGGTGGTCAAATGGTGCATTATTTCTTCATATGGGTGGAAACACGCCCAGTCGGATGACGGGCCATCTGTTTGAATTTTTATTTTTTTTGTTATTTCTATCGTTCGCCCTGTAGCGATTGTAATTGCGCTGTTTCCTTTCCTACCGCCATCGAGGCAGAATCTGTCGTCGCATTTGTTGTTGTTTCTTACCCATCCTCCGCATCTTACTATTCAAGGAGGGGGATAACATCGAGCGGATACCCTATTGGCTGGCGGTTTTGATCGTCCCAAGGGACGACCTTCTATTTTTACGACTCAGTATTTTTCTTGCATCTTTCTTGCATCTCTTATTACCCGTCGGACAAGTTATCCGTCGCCTGTATCTTAGTAGCGAGAGGTTCGACCAAAAAAGGGGAGAGAGGAATCGATTGTTCATAGTGTGACAGATCACATTACGCGTCTATCAGCTGCGTGTTTCACGGGTTGTCGACCCCCATCGCAAGTTTATCCGGCTGCTGCCTCTGCGCAACGGAGTGTGATCTATCTTATCAGAGCGGCGCCACTGGGTACCCCAAGAAAAGCTGCAGACTCCGCTTATGAGACTCCACGGGCGCGAGTAAAAGTCGTTTGCGTGCTGCAAGCCCGTGACCCAGGGCACAGGAACCATTTATACTCTTGCGAGTGACGTTTGCGGTCGTGCTTCGCAAACGACTAGCCAAATTGCCTCACTCTGCGATCGCACGAATGCGGCAGCTGCCGCCAGCACCGTCCAGCTGCCGCCAACACCGTCCTGCTGCCGCTGCCCTCTACTTACTTACAGTACGGCTTGGCTTGGCGGGCCTTGACGATAGCCAGGTCGCGTAGATCCAAGATTGGGTGTGGAGACACTGAATCCTGGATCCGAGATACTTATCGTGACCCCCATCTCGCAGATCTCAGTTAGATGACCTCGCCGGGGCGCGAGGAAGCAACGTCCGCGGACTGGGAACCGCCCAGAAAAACGAGGCGGTGCGGAGAGAGCGGACGCGGTGGATCTGTGGTGGAGCAAACCGTCTCCCTACCTAGCGAGTAAGGTGATGCCGATGCCGCACGCTGGGCTCCGACACTCCACAAGAGATGTGATGCAGGGCTTGTGGATGGCGGGCGGCACGCATCGCTGGATGGACGCTGGTTTAAGGTTACAGGCCATGCAGCTGCCCGACGCTTTCGAGAGTGGGCCGCCCGCCGCCCACCAACTGGGCTTGAGAATGAACGGTGGGTCCGACAGTCACGCTTGGAGATGCTACATCCGATCCGATTCCTGGCCAATGCTGCTCCGTTCCGACTGTCTTGCAATACGAAGCTTACTCCAGTCTGACTCCGTTGTTCATTCCAATCTCTTCACTACCTAATTCCGACCTGTTACTCGACCTGCCCGATGCGCGGAAATAACCCCGTTTCAGGAGCTCGGATCGCCTGCTGTACCACGTGCCTCCAAACCGCCTCTTACTCCAAGTCTCTTTCCCAGTTGAGAGTCAAGACCGAAGAGCTGGAGAGCCAGTCCATCATGAAGCCACCCGGAAGTATACCTCAAAGGATTCAGAGCTATACTTAGAAAGGTCGCGAGGCTTCAGTGGCTTCCTCATAGGTAGACAAATCGGACGCATCGCCGTTTGACGAGGAGACAGTTCAGCCGCTGACGTGTCGATAACTCCAGCATGGCTACAGTACACAACTTGGATAATTACTGCATAGCCTTAAATAAACTTGGCTTCAGGGAGATGGGGTTTATCTGTACTCACTGATAGGTGCTTATTTTGCGGAATATCAAATCAGACGTTCTAATTGATGTAACCAAGAAACTAAAATCATAAGCGATAGCCCTAACGTAAGCATTTCAAGGTATTTCCTTGAGAGTATGGATATCTTTAGTAAACCTCAACATATTTCCACCATTTAGTATTAGAATCAAATAAACAGTAGGGAACTTCCAGAAACAATATAAGTTTTCCACGTCTCGAAAGCCATTCAAAAAAAATTGAAAAAAGTAGTAGCAACATAGTGTCCCTGGTTATCTTTTTTTCAAACACAGCGTTGAATACCTATCTTACCACCACGATTGCCCCAATAATCCTTCTAGGGTCCGATCACCTCAATCCAGCAGCAATCGTTAAAAAAACAATAAAATAAACAAAGCAAATTTACTCTTGGTCTGGGTCTCCAGGATTGATCAAAACGACGTTTTTGACGTATCCCTTAATCCGTTGAAATTCATCCAATGATTATCAGCCAATTAAAGTATCTGGATTAGTGAAAGACACCCAATGAAATCTAGTCGTGAACTTAAGCGACCTTAGCGTAGGATTCCAACGGGTTAAGGGATACAGCTCGCCCATTAAGCTGGCTATACGACATTGTAAGTCTGAGGACGCATTCATGATTCGTGAGTACACAACCACGAGCCCACGTCATGCCTATGTGATCAGTATCTCCCACCACTCTTCAAAGGCAGTCTTCCCGAGGAATGGCAGCCCATGCATTATAATGCCACCTACTCTATCCTTGCCATTTTTGTCTCTTTTGTTCATCTACAGAAGGAATCTATGATTGCTGAGGTGCACATGTTACTTGGCACCGCTTAGTTTTTTTATATATCAAAGGTCAAGAGTAATGACGCACTTTTACGTCTGGCTACTGAGAAAGATAGCTTGGCCGCGTCTACAACAACAGCATAAGTTAGTAACGGCACCTAACGAGCACGTTATTGAAGGAACATCCTGATCATGTTACATTAGCAGTATCCTAGTCATGGCCGTACAAAGAATGCCTGCCACTGTACTAGTGAGTGTATTTTAATGGATAGAATGATTTCTGAACTCACAAGACTCTTTTATGGATTGAAACGTGTATGAAAACTCTTTCCCCAAGTGTTTGGGTGGGCTTTTTCGTTCTAGAGTCATCCAACGTGAACGGGCTACAGCTGTAGTTGATATTTCTAGTCGGAATCTATCGGGTCAACCTACTAGTTATCATCTTACTGATGCCGTCAGCTCGGAGTTGGACAAAAGGAGCATGCTTAAGGTGGTGGAATATTATCTTGGCGAGTTTTTTTGCTTTTGCTTGGCAGTAATAAATAATTGGTCAAAGTTTCTGTGATTTTCCCCGCACACAGAGCGGACGAAAAGTAGAGGACTTAAATATCACGAAAGGAAGAGGACGCACTGGAGTGATGTGCGGAGGGAGGGAAATGCGACTATGGAGTCTAGAACAGCAATTTTCGGCTGGGAGCGGTGTCGCTAGAATTCTCATAAGGAACAACCTTAACCGAGCCATGGGTTGAGTATTCTGAACACGCATATATATGAGATGGCTGATCTGATCGGTTACTGTAAAGCGAATATGTTTTAGATCTATGCATTGGAGACATTATTAGATCCAATGCGAATGTTGTAATTGGAGCTGGAAGCAGTGCATTTAACGTTCTAGAGGTTGAGAGCTATGAGCTCTTTTTCGATCGGAGTGGAATATTCGGTATACTATATGTCGTGAGTCATGAAATAAAAAGTTCCTGAAGGGATGATGGAGAAGGCTTGGCCGAATGAGGCAGTTGCAGTTTCGGAGATTATGTTAAACTTCGACTAGTCTCTAAGTCGTTTAATCGGATAAACTCCTGCGGTCTTCTGAGAGTATATATCATCAAGATTGCGACCATGGCCGGCCATTAAGTGCCGCAGCTTGTTCTGGCAAACTTCCCTAGGTCAACAGGCGTTCGCCTTTCGAGAATGAGGTGACCCGGAAAGGTGATTGCCGAATGACCTTCGTATTCATTGGCGGTGGGGCATTCTCGTCTTTGATTGGAGCGCACGTCCATGGCCTCCACAAGCGCGCTTGTCCCTGGCTTTTGATGGCGGTGGATGGCGGTGGATGGCGAACATTATTACCACAACTCCTCCCGCTCTTTTCTTTGTCTTTCAACTGCTTTCAAGCAATTGAAGCACTTACATTCTCTCTGAAAGTCGCATTTAATATATACAGTCCTTCTACAATCCACGTTTAGCTGTCACCAGGCCTTGAGCACGTCCTCACAACAAAAGTCACCCCAAGGGGCATTTCCTCCATCCCTACCCACCATGGATATCATCCTCGAAGGCTTCGATACCTATCTTTTCGATCGCCTCTACGCCACTCTGCTCCCAGCCCAATTCCCGAACCATGGGCTCAATGACGCGTCAGCCAATGCCACCTTCTCTAGCGTTCGTGAGGTTCCTACATCCTACGCAAACTCAACATACCAGTACCAACCTGCGAGCCAATACCTGTCTTTCCAGCCTACACAATATGCATATATGAGCCGGTGGAGTAGGGACGATTGGTGGAGGCAAGCCTTGAGCTTGTATCTGATTACATGGTATGCGTCTGGCCCCCCTATTTCACCATCTCAAGCCCCTTTGGGTCTCCGGACGCAACCGATAACTCCAACTGCCCTGTATCAAGAATCTAATGTCTTCACCCAAGGCTCTTCGGCCTGGTGGTCTACTATATCTGCGCGTCCCTCTCCTACGTCTTCGTCTTTGACAAAGCCACCTTCAACCATCCGAAGTATCTGAAAAACCAGATTCGTCAAGAGATTCGACAAACTAACATGTCGCTGCCCATAATGGCCATCTTCACGGTCCCCTTCTTCATGCTGGAAGTGCGTGGCTACTCCAAAATGTTCGACACCACCGCCGAGGGGCCCGGACTCTGGTACAACTATTTGCAATTCCCCATCTTCATTGCCTTCACCGACTTCTTCATCTACTGGATCCACCGCGGCTTGCACCACCCGCTCGTCTACAAGCGCCTCCACAAGCCGCACCACAAGTGGATCATGCCGACGCCGTACGCTTCGCATGCCTTCCACCCAGTGGACGGCTACCTGCAGAGCGTGCCCTATCACATCTTCCCGTTTCTCTTCCCCCTGCAGAAATTCGCCTACGTCTTCCTGTTTATTTTCATCAATATCTGGACAGTCCTTATCCACGACGGCGAGTACGTCGCTGATTCTCCGATTATCAATGGCGCTGCGTGCCACACAATGCACCATCTCTATTTCAACTACAATTATGGCCAGTTCACTACGCTGTGGGATAGGCTTGGCGGCAGCTACCGCAAGCCAAACGACGAGCTGTTCAGAAAGGAGTTGAAGATGTGCAAGGATGAATGGAAGAAGCAAAGCGCGGAGATGGAGAAGATCGTTAAGGAAGTTGAGGGCGAAGACGACAGGACGTATGAGCCTGAGGAGCCGAAGAAGGTGCGGTGAGCGTGTGCGCGGTTTCATGCTAATGAGAGAAATGCGGATTGTAGGAATTAATAGAGGAGGGGGGAGGGGAGACGGTAAGATTGTAATGCTGCATGGTTATTGAAATTGCATATGATGGGCCAATTTCTGTTTGCCTATTTTCGCATTTCATCCTTTCGAACCTAATGTAATTAGGCTGGAAACGCTCGTTGGGACGAGAGGAAAAGCTCTGGTTTGTCAAAATATGGCGATTAGGCTGGATGGCTACCTGGTTAGGGGTGTAACATTGAAACTCTTTTACTTGACATGTGTTCCTTTTATTCGTGTTCATATACTACGTCTTTATCTCAAGAATATCAAGCACTAAATATCTCTTAGGGGTCGTTCGGTTCCTGCTCCAGATTCAATATGGATGTTTCAGAAACAGTTGATCTGGAATTTAAATCTGAGAAGATGTTCGGTTGCAACTTCAGATTAATCTGAAGGTTTCAGAATACGTTTAATTCGGAGTGATTGTATCTGCACAGCGTCACTCTAATGTTCCTCTCGCCACTCGCGAAACGTCGAAATAATGCGCTGAAGTCGGTAGCTTTACTGTATAAGGGGTCGTTCGGTTGCAAAAGCGTCAGATTGGATCTGAACTGAAAGTCTGGCAGAAAGAACGCGTTCCTTCCCGATTTGACACGCGTCTGTGGCTCTACAGGTTGCACGGACGTGTGCAATCTGAAGCCTTCAGATTCAAATGAGGAGCTTCGAGCTCCTTATCCCTTTGTGGCAAGTTTTCTAGGACTTTTCGTATATGCACGCCTCATAAGCCACTCTAGAGGCTCTATACCATGTGGAGCTTGGTGCTGAAGCCTCTGGCCAGTGCGGTTGCTCGGCGGCAAGGGTGCTGACGCCTCATTTGATGCTTGGATATTGCGGTGAACAGCAGCGACGTGGCCAGGAAGCCTATAATATTTGGTATAGTTGATTAAAAAGCTTCAATATTGTCGCCGTCTATTTAATTATTGAATTGTTAGTAAAATATTGTCCTTATGCCGCCTAAAAAACGTTGTGTCTTTGGCTCCGAAGCCTCCAAAGCCTCTAAAAGCACCTTAAGCCTGGGAGTCCTACTTATAATCCTTTTAAGCGACACAGTATACACACGATAGCTTGTTGGTAGTAGCTATATAGCCTCTAGAGGCTTTCGGGGCTTTAGAAGCTACGCAGAAGGTGGTAGTTAAGGATATTAAGGAGGACGAATTAAGAGCCGTTTTTGTAAGGGATCTTTTGGCGGGTCGCCAAGGCTAGCCTTCGGCTAGGCCTTGGCACCTCCTTATAAGTCCCTTGGGCTTACAGCCCTTCCCTCCTCATCGGTTCGTCTCTGTACTTAGGGGCCGTTCGGTTGCAGCTCCATATTCAATATGGAGGCTCCATATTGTAACCGAAATGGAGCTCAAATCTGAATATGAGGGTGTTGTTCGGTAAATCTGACACCATTTGAATCTGAAGCACCTCTATATCGGTAAGCGCGTCAAATTCGCAAGCTATACCGTATATAGTAGTTGAAATAAGGTTCTTGGCACCGTTTTAATATGTAGCTTTAAGCTCCTGTTACATATTCCGTTTCAATCTGGAGCTCTCGCATACACGCTAAAGTGACGACTTTTTATAATATGCCGACTCCACATACCCTAATCGCGATACTGCAGTCGCATCTGCAAGCCTTATATAATGTTATTATCTTAACCTTCTTAATCGCGATGAGCTTGTTTCTGGGGGGCGTTTATACTTAGTATACTAATACATAGCGAGGAACGAAGTGGACGGCGCAGTTACTCTATGGCCACGAGCAACGACTTCTAAATATTACTTGTATAAGGCCTAAGGCGTTCAGGAAGCTTCTTAATTAGTTACAACTATATAGCGACTTAAAGGATATAAAGCTTCTATTAGTGGCTAAGAAGCTGTTAATATTCCTAATAATATTTAGCAATAATTCGTTATATAGATTACTGAGTAAGGTAACTCAGCACTTATCTACAATAATCTACTAGTAAGTATTTACCTGCTAGCTAAACTTTTAGTGCTAATTTACTGCCTTATAGAGCCGTGTATAAAGTCCTTCCTAGCCTTTTAAAACTATATAAGGAAGTTGTTCAGCTTCCTAGAAACTTTACTCTAGAAGAGATTGCTAATAACCCTAAACAATATCCTTTCTTTGCCGATTGTATTAGAGCTCTTAATGGTACTTATCTACCTATTTCCGTAGCAGGCGGGTATATAAGGCAAGCTCCATGGCGCGGAAGGAAGGGAGGATTATCGCAAAATGTTCTTATAGTTATTAATTTCCAGATAAACTTCCTCTATATTCTAGCTAGTTGGGAGGGCTCTGCTTATAACTCTAGAGTTATTAACTCAGTAAAAGCTAAAGGATTAGAAGCCTTACCTGGTAGATACTATATTACGGATACTAGGTACTCTAATATGCCTATAACTCTAACTCCCTATTGCGGTGTATGGTATCATCTTTGTAAGCAAGCACAGGCAAATATAAGGCCATAGAACGCGAAGGAGCTCTTTAATCTACAGCACGCAGTACTAAGGAATGTCGTAGAGCATGCTATAGGAGTCTTTAAGAATCATTTCCGGTACTTTAAGGCAGGTAGGCGTAGCCTTCCTTTAAATACACAGGTAGATATAGTGTACGCCTTAGCTGCGGTTCACAACTTTATAAATATAAATAATCTAGATGATCTAGATGGCGATCTAGAGGTAGAGAATAAGGTTATAGATAAGGAAGACGTAAGGCTCGCAGAGGTAGAAAGCGATATAGTTATAAACCAAAGACGCAATAAGATTGCGGAGCTTATGTAGAAGAGTTACTGCCAGGTAATTAGCAGGCCAATTAATTAAGATTATACAATAGATTTGGGTGTATTTACTATAGAAATCTATATAGTTTCCCTCTTTATATTGCTCACTAATTGCCTATATAGAAAGGCTCTAAAGAGCGACTTAGATCTTACCCAAAATCTTACCCAAAGCTTGCTCTTCTACGCGTCTTCCTTCCTGCTAGCCAAAATATCGTTAATTAAGCTTTGCCGAAGCTCTCTAACTCTAGCCGTTATAAGAAACAATCTAGCAGTAGACTCTGTTTTAAAAGCTCGCAAAACAGCTAGTTACTCTATAGGATCTAGGTAACTAAACTTATAGATAAATTCTACAGAGGCCTTCTCTTAAGAAGACTTCTGGGCAATTAACTCTCTTATAGCCCTTATCTCTTTTGTTACCTTCTCTACCGTCTCCTCTAGTATCTCTGCAACTTGCCGTCTTCCTTACTGGCGCTTTATATTAGATTTAACTTCTCTAGCAGCCTGCTTAAGAGCCCGCTTCTATATAGCTAGTAAAGAAGGTTGGCTTAGTGTTAAGGAGGAAGATCTAGATGCACTAGGAGGACTAGGGCGCTTAGTTAAAGGTAAGCTTAATTAACGGCCTTTAATAGAGCTATAAGCTAACTCTAACTTAGAGGCCTTATCTACTTCCTCCTTATCTTCCTTATCCTTAGCTTCTTTATCTACCAAACCTAACGCCTGCGAGGCCGTTGCTAAGAGAAGTTCAGGATCTATACAGCTCTTAATTGCTTTGTTAATTGACCTCGCATAACTACCTATTGCTAGGACTCCCTCAAATAGCTCCTGCAGTAGATTTAGGAAGGCAGGCGGTATATTATAAAACTTTATAGCTTTAGGATGGGCTTTAAAGTAGGTCTCCATAACTTCCTTACTAGTAATAGGTACGCCTTTGGCTTCGTCCCACCCTTAGCTAGAGAGGCCACAGAGCTCTATCCACACCTTCTAATCCCTCTTATGGTTATTATGCTTGCTCTTAATTTGCTTAAGAGTAATAGGCTACTAGGCAATAGTAATTATATAAGTAAGAGCAATCTTCCAGCTATTAGCTTTGTAAGAGCTATCTACGCGATATCCTTTATTAACAGCCTTAATAAGGCCCTCTAGCATCGCCTCCTCTATCTCACTTGTCCATCTTATACGCCCCCTCCTGTGCCCCGCGGGCGTTGTGGGCGTCGCGGGCGTTGCGGGCGTTGCGGGCGTCGCGGGCGTCGTGGGCGTCGCGGTAACTCTACTGCGGCTCGTATGGGAGGTTGGCGTAGGTGTAGTAGTAAACGTTGACCGACGAGAGGGTGTTAGTTAAGGAGGAGGCTCTATTGCTACACCAAAACAGTAAGTCGCGATAGAGGCCTAGTAGCAGAAGGTATTACTTAAATCGCTCACCAAAATCAATTACGCATGCGAAGTTAAATCTGGAGCCTTATCTAGAGGCTTACTAAACGATTGACTTAATTACAGATTCAACTGAGCCACGGTAGTAGCCGCCACTAATTATAAAACGGGCGACGCTAAAATACGCATAGATTGAACAGATTCTGTAATGGAGGCAATTTGCAACCGAACACACCCTTAGGCTATTGCCTACCCTTATTACCATATCGTCCTCTCTTCCATCGACTCTCCGTGACTTATGCTCGGCTTGCCTACTCCCTACTGTATACCTGGGCAAATATGCCTTATAGTTTTTAAGGCACGCGGCAAAACTGCTAAGGATAAGGCAGATAAGGTAGATAAGACTAAGCTACCAGAGCTATCAGCTAAAGAAGTTATAAGAATAGGCCTTTTTACCGTCTCTACTTTATAGGAGCCTATAGCCGCTCTTCCTAAGCTAGATCTTAAAGTTATTAACCTTTTAGATAAGTTAATATTCGCTACTTAACGTGCTAGTAAGCCTATTAGCGGCTTTAACACAAGCGCTAAATCTAATAATCTTTCTAATTAAAATAAGGGTAGTAAGTGCTCTACTTACTATATAATAGCGAATTAAATAGGTATAGCGTCTAGTAGGTGTATATGTGACGGTGCTAGGGCAACGCCACCTGCTATACTTAGTGGACCCTAACTCCTACCAACCAATTAGGATTTTCCATCCCTGGGATGGAAAATCGCCATTGGCTCGCTTACTACTAGCGCCTTGGCGACCCCTTTGTATTTTGCCAGTCTCTAACAGACTTCTTCTTCTCCTTAGTTTAGTATTCTTATATGGTAGCAATCTATAAGCTTTGGTTCAGAAGCATTTGTATAAGCCCGTTATATTATACTAAGCCCTCCCTACATTGCCTAGGAAGGCCTTAATAATATCCCACCCCAAAAAGACCTTCGTCTGCAACGACGCGTTAACACGTTATACTTAGACATTAAAAAACCCACACTACTACGCCTAAGAAGGCCCTAATAATATCCCACTTTATAGGCCAGACTGTACTTGACCTACACCCATAAAAGAACCCCAGAATTGAAACTGAATTATATAATTCCAATAAACCTTAGGAAGCTGATGATGGTACCTAAAGCAAGCTTATCTAAAAGACCTGCCTCTACCTAAGAGGAATATAAGGTCTAGTTGGGATTAGAAATTAAAGACAATAATGACATTATAGGTGTATATAAGCAGATTTGTGCCCTTGCAGCTAATCAGAAGGTTAATTATCTTTAAGCCTAAAGCACACAAGAGACTCTAAAGGAGATCCTGGAAAGCCTTACTGCTTTATAAAATAGCCTAGCCTCCCCTTTATAAAGCCTTAGTTAACCCATTCACTCTACCAAATGTGATATACCAGAGAGTACGGATATAATAATGAAGTAATTAAAGTCCGTCAAGCTCCCTAACCCCCTACTATTATTAGACAGCGTAGACCCGACCTTTAAAAACTAGAGAATCCAGGTGCAAGGAAAGCTTTGTATTAACTATAACCATTTCCCCTTTAAAGAAGCTAAAATGCTCTACCTCTTTAGTTAAACCATTGGGGATGCCTAGTGACACCTTTAGGCTAAGTTTGAGGACGAGTTACCTGTTTGATTTATATCTGTTAATAAGATAATATAGTACCTGGCTACTATCTATGTTAATCCAAATAAAGTACGGGATGCCTGTTATAACTATAATCACCTAATAATAAAATCAAACCAATCCTTTACCAAGTTCTAGACTTAATTCTTACACCTAGTAGGCAAAGGCCAGGTCCCCCCTAAGAACTATTATTTAGACCTATACAACAAGCTAACGGTCCAACTACAAGAAAAGATTATAGTAGCCTTAGACAACCTACTAACCTACCAAAGACTTATAGCCTAATGTTTGTCGCTGGATTTAGAACTAAAATAAATTAATGCTTATTCTAATCAACTAAAGAGGTCCTATAGCGACTATAACCTATCCACTACACCAACGGGAGCTGGTGTTAAAAGATAAACCATAACCACCCTTATACCAAAAGCGGTCACAATTGCTTACTAGCAAACCTCACCTAACCCGCTATGTACCATACCTTTAACCAATACTTGTTGTAATACCCCAATTAACCCTGCCATGGTCATATGCTTTAATTGTAGAAAGGATAGTTACTTTACCACGTCCTGCCTAGAGCTAAAGGATACAGGTAATATTAAGAAGATAGAGGAAGAAGAAACGCCTAACAAGTTAGGAAAAGAAGAACCTTAGGGAAAGACTCCCCCCTAGGGTATCCTATTAATTTTAAAGAGATTAATCTAAGTTAGCTAATAGGTGGAAAACACTTTACGGTTCTATATACAGTATCTTAAAATAGATATGGAGTTAATATAACTGCCCTTATTAACACTAGAGCAAATGGCTTTGCCTTTATAAATACTGCTTATGCGAATAATATTACTAAGTTTTTAAATGTAAATGCTACCTAACTAGAGAAGCCTATTTAAGTAAAAGGCTACAACAGCTAAGCTGGTAAGCCGGTTACCCATGTCTTAAAGCTATATATTGCTATTAATAGATGATGCTAGTTTGGTATCCCCTTTTATATCCTAGACCTAGGGTCCTATAATATAATCCTTAGCCGAAAATAGATGTCCTACTTTGATATTTAGCTAAATATTTAACAAAGACAGTTTGTCTGGCTAAAGAGTAGACCAAAGTTACCCTCCTTTATTAGAGAGATCTGTACCAACTATAAGACATTAGCTGTAAAGGCCGATCCTACCCACTAGTAGGATGTTAGGGACCGCGACCTAGCTTTCGCTTAAGAAGATGCCCGTTACGAGGCTGGTAAGAAATCTATACTAACAAGGATACTCCCCCAAAGGACTGCAGTTAAGGAGGACTCTACTTATAGAAGTGGAATGGACAGTAATATAGATAACTTCCAAATTGCGGAGATCCAGCTAATGGGGAAGAGGACATACTAATAGGACTTAGAGGATAACCTTTAAAAGATGCAACGAGAGCTAAAAGGAGTAAAGATAATGCTAATACGCTAAAAGCCCCTAAGGCCGCGGACACCCCTACTATTATATAACCCCCCTATAGTAGATATCGCGGTAATTAGCGCTATAGGTTTCCACTTTAATATATATTAAAAGGACAATAAGGTCTTTATAACTAGCTTATATGAAATTGACTGGATTATTAATAAGAAGGAAGAAGGGCCAGTAGAGGAAACTAATAAGAAGTTAGTTAAGCGCCTCCTCCCTATATACCTCTTAGACTATAGAGACGCGTTCTTAAAAGCAGCCTTAGATATACTGCCCCCCCACCAAACCTATAATTATAAGATTCAACTAGAGGCCGATAACTCTCTAGGCTATAGCCCCCTTTACTAGTAAACTATAGAGGAACTAAAAGCAACTAAGTAGTACTTAATTAATAACCTCCATAAGGGGTTTATTAAGCCAAGTTAGGCCCCTTTTACTTCCCCTATCCTCTTTGTAAAGAAACCTAATAAAGGCCTCCGCTTTTGCATTAACTATCAGAAACTAAACGCCATTACTTAGAAAGATTGTTACCCTTTCCCCCTAATTAATAAGACCCTTGTACGTCTAAGCTGAGCCAAAATCTTTACTAAGCTTAATGTCTGCTAAGCTTTCTACTAAATTAGAATAGACCCTGTATTAGAGGATCTAATAACGTTCCACACCCGCTACGGTTCTTATAAATGCAAAGTTCTTCCTTTTGGACTAATAAATGGGCCAGCCATGTACCAACGGTATATGAATAATGTTCTTTTCGACTACCTTAACGAATTCTGTACGGCATACCTAGACAACATTCTTATATACTTGGATAATGAACTTGAGCACCAAGTTCACGTTAAAAAGGTTTTAGAGAGGCTGTGGAATACAGGCCTATAAGTTAATATTAAGAAATGCGAATTCGGAGTAAAATAAATAAAGTACCTTGGGTTCATTGTTAGCATGGAAGGAATTAAAGTTAACCCTAAAAAGGTTAAGGTGATACGTAACTGGAAACCCCCTTATACTGTAAAAGGTATTTAGTCCTTTCTAGGCTTCTGTAACTTCTACTATTAGTTTATCTATAACTACGGGGTTATAGCTAAGCCTTTTGTATAACTAATGAAGAATAACACACTTTTTATTTTTAACAATAATTATATAGAAGCTTTTAAGGAGTTAAAGGATTGACTTACCTCCTCCCTAATTCTCTGTCACTATGACCTAGACCTTAAATTAATACTAGAAACGGACGCCTCTAATAGAGTAGTAGCGGGAGTTCTCTCACAGTTACACCTAGATGGCGAGTGGTACCCTATAGCGTTTTTTTTTAAAGATAATGGCCCTAGTTGAGTGTAACTATAAGGTATATGATAAGGAAATACTGGCTATTATACAATCGTTGTCCTAGTGGCGCATAGAGCTTGGAAGCATAGACTCTTAGATTAAAATCTATACTGATTATAAAGCCCTTAAGTATTTTATAATAACAAAGCAGCTTACCAGTTAATAGGCCAGGTAGGCTGAAATACTCTCCTAATTCTTCTTTACAATTATGTACCGCCCTAGTAGGCAAAATTTTAAAGCTAATACCCTTACCTGGAGAGAATAGGACGTGGAACCATAGGATAAGCTAAAGGCTTAGCACTGGACACGTGCCCTCCTCTATCCTGAATAGCTTGACCCACGTATCCTTAAGGAACTAAACTCTGAATAGAATAAGCTAGCGCCTATAAAAGGAGAGATCCTAAATAAACTAATAGGACTAATTAACCGCATTCTAATTGTGAACCGTATAGCCAAATCCCTAAAAGCCCTCTGTGACTAAGCTACGGAAGGTGACCCTGATTTGGAAATGGAAGACGGACTGCTCTTATATTAAGAACGGCTTATAGTTCCAGATATTAACAACCTATGAATAGAGCTGATCTGTAAAGCCTACTGTTAAGTCTCTATGGCGCACCCTGGTTGAGATAAGACCCACCGACTACTAGCGCCTTGCTATTACTGGTAAGGACTCCTGTCTAATATAGAACGGTTTATTAGGAATTGTCATGCTTGTAAATAGGCAGATACCCCTAGGTATTAAACCCCTAGATGGTTATAACCACTGCCAGTTCCTAAACGCCCTTAGTAGCATGTTATAATAGACTTTAAATCATTCCTAAAGGATAAATATGGCTACAATATGGCCTTTATGGTAGTCGACCAACTAAGTAAGTAAGCTATTTCCCTCCCCTGCTTTAAGACTACAACCGCAAAAGATATGGCCCGTATATATATTAACAATATTTACCAGATCCATAGCGCTCCTAAGTTAATTATCTCTGACTATAGACCCCAATTTATATTAGACTTCTAGGATAAATTCTGCCGCATCTTTAGGAATAAGATTAAGCTCTCTACTGCATTCTACCCTTAGACTAATGGCTAAACCGAGATTATAAACCAGTACCTTGACCAACGACTTCGCCCCTTTGTTAATTACTACCAGGACAACTAGTTGGAACTACTACCTATAATGGACTACGCATAGCTTACGCTCCCTTATGATAGTATAGGAATATCACCATTTGAGTTAATCTATGGATACAAGCCATAAACATCCTTTGATTGGGATAAACCTATAGGACCTGTGATGGCCCGCGAACGCCTTAGCTATGAAGAGGCCCAGATATTTGCTAAGAGAATGCATAGAGCCTAGGAGACTGCCTAAGCAATTATAAAAAAAGTATAAGAGAAGAAAGAGGCCGACGTAAACCAATATTATTGCGAGGTAGACTTCCATGTAGGAGATAAGGTATAGGTGTTAATAAAGAACTGGAAGACCTAGAGGCCAAGCCGTAAGCTAGACTACTAAATAGCTAGCCCCTACAAGATCCCTAAGAAGGTAGGGCACTTTTTTAAGGTTAAGCTACCAGAGTTAATAAAGATCCACCCTATCTTCTCTTTAGACCGACTATGGAAGGCCGCAGACAACCTGTTGCCTAGACAGTACAATAACCCCCCGCCGCTAATTTAGATTGTAGAGGATGAGGAATAGGAAGTTAAAGAGATCTTAGTAGTTAAGAAAGACTGTGGTACCCTAAAATACTGTGCGAGCTAGGTAGGTTATGACGAAGATTTAAAATAGTACCCCGCATCTGATTTTAAGTACTCTCCCTATAAGCTATGGGACTTCCACCTAGCCTACCCTAACCTCCCTAGACCACCACGCCAATTAAAAAGCTGGATTAAATGCTAGAAAGAAGGGGTGGATAACTATAATAATTTAGATAATAATAAGGAGCTTGGACAACGCCTAAGGGCAGGCTTTTTTAGGAGGGGGGGGTGATGTAACGGTGCTGGGGCAACGCCACCTGCTATACTTAGTGGACCCTGACTCCTGCCAACTAATCAGGATTTTCCATCCCCGGGATGGAAAATTGCTATTGGCTCGCTTACTACTAGTGCCTTGGCGACCCCTTTGTATCTTGCCAGTCTCTAACAGACTTCTTCTTCTCCTTAGCTTAGTATTCTTATATAGTAGTAATTTACAAGCTTCGGTTTAGAAGCATTTGTATAAGCCCGTCACAGTATATTAGGTAAAACCTAAGTAGATAGTTATATAGCCGTAAGGTATGGGTGACCCTAGGGCAACCTAGGGGTAACTCGCCTATGAGGTACGTGCGCTATACGTGCCTAGGGAAAACCCTTTCTTATCTCGCATATAGACTCCTCCTTTTCCCTTAAGGATTTGTCTATCTATACAATATACCCTATTGTTCTGTTATTAAGCTCCCTATCTATATCCTTACCTTATATTTAAATTCTTTCTAATCCCCTTAGGAGGATAGCCGGTTTAATTTTTCTATAATACCTCTAAAAAGAAAACCAACGCCTATACCTAATGGTAATATGCTAATAATATAACTGCTAAACCCCTTAGGATCTAGTGCAGATAAAACCGCTAAAAATATACTAGTAGAATCTAAGCTACCTTCTAAACCTTAAAATAATTAGCTATTTGTAAACGCTAGAGACTAGTTTAACTTATATACCTGGGCTTAATAGGAGCTTAGTAAGATTACTAGCGTTTTATTAAATACTGCTAATATAAAGGAGCTAAATAAGCTGGCTAAGAAAATAGCCAACTTATAGAGCATTATTAATTTAATAAAGTCCTCCTATTGCCTCTTTAGTAAAGAGTATAAGTTATATGGCAAATATATACGCAAATAAATCTTAACGCCCTAGTTAAGAAGTTACCACCTAATATTAGTAGTACTACTTAACAGTATTTTAACCGCTGGATTGCTATAGTTAAGAACCAATTTAAAGTTAATAATGCTAACTATAACTATAAGCAATGTACGCGCTAGGCTATTAAAGGTTTTGTAAAAAAAAAAATTACCTAACTAGTTTATTACTGGTTAAGGATAGAGGTTCTTTACTATAGGATAAGTTTAAGACTAGATTAGGAACCCCATAGTAAAACATTTTAATAACGCTACTATATACTATACAGCTGTTATAAAAGAGAACTAGAGGTTTAATATCTTTCTAGCCTATATATATAGCTTAGAGGACCTCTTTTTATATACCCCTTTTATTAATCCTAAGCAATAGGTAAACTTTTAGTTCTTATATCTCCTAGCCTACCTATAAGTAGAGCTCTTTTGCCAGAACTTTACCTAATAGGTAAGAACCGCTAAGGACCTCTTTAATAAAATCCGCCGTATAGAGCAATTGCTTAATACTATAAAGCTTGCGGAAAATCGCGTAAGTAGTAGCGGTAAATTATTGCGTATAAAGCGTAGTCGCAGTATAGGCTCTATAGAGTTAGGTTTAGGTATTACGGGACTGCCCGTTACATGCACTACGCGGTACGCGTAGCTGGCGTTATGGGATTCCTTTCTTTGTTTGTTTACTTCCTTATTTAATATCGCTTGGCAGCTAATTTGTCCGCCCTGATTGCCCCTATATAGATTCGCCCGCAGCTGCATTTTTATTAAGCTCTCTAGCAATCCTCTTAAGTCTTCACAACAGCTGTATATAGCTATTAATTCTACGAATCTGATGCTTGTTTATCTAGCGTTCGCATATAATATATCGTTATTGTAATATTAGGGAATAGAACCTAAAAAGGGCGACGCTTTTCTAAGCAAACTCCTAGGGAGACTACTTAAAAGCTAAATAGCTTAGAGGACCCCTTAGATGCTAATAGTGCGTATATAAGTTAAAAGAGACCTATAGGTAACTACTATAAAGAATACTAGAAGTAAGCTAGTAAAGATAAGTTAGGCTAGCTTTTGGAGAGCCTAAAGTCCTAGTAGCGTATCTCTTTTAACTATAACTAGGGCCTAATATAGAGGGAGAGAAGAAATGCATTATAGTATATGTTGTAATAGATACGCCTTAGGGTAAAGTCTGCCTATATTGCTTATATAATAATAGGTGCTAAATTAACCTTATTAACTAAGACGTTGTCTATATATTTAACCTGCCTATAAGCTATATACTATAACGTATTTTACGGGTGAGCTGGTCAAATGGGTGAGCTGATTACTTTAAAAACACACCAAAAAATGGAAAAATCACACTTTAATATCTTAACAACCACTTAATAATAAATTTTAATAATTTAAATTTAGACTTTTATATATGCTCTACAGCCTCTA
>Ga0307507_10002175_pt1 | contig 42072 bp, 6 predicted proteins | sample 7_EM_MG_FD_207223 | JGI IMG/M metagenome (GOLD analysis project Ga0307507, IMG submission 207223) | Populus trichocarpa ectomycorrhiza microbial communities from riparian zone in the Pacific Northwest, United States - 7_EM | ecosystem: Host-associated > Plants > Roots > Unclassified | place... | reverse complement strand
CTATAACTATGTTATCCTTTTTAAATATTATACCTTTGTCTCGTTTTATATTAGCGTTATCTTTATATTGTTGCTAGGAGATACGAGCTAGGGCTTTAAGCTGGGTTAAGATGCGCTTAAAGCGGTTAGCAATAGTATTAGCTTATAGGTACTCCTTCTTTGCATATACAGACAGGGCTAATGGCTAGGGGCCTACTGGTTTAACGCCTAGACGTAGGTTGTAGCCATAGTTGGTAAAAAACGGTAAGATTCCCATAGTCTCATTAACCTAGTTATTTATGGCAAACTTAGTAAGGGGGAGCCAATCTACCTAGTTATCTTGGGTGAAGCTTACAAAGGCACGTAGGTACTTATTTATTGCTGCATTAACAATCTTGGTTTAACCATCTGTTTTAGGGTGCTATGCGGAGCTAGGGCTTAGGGTTACCTTTAGGCGCTAGTTTAGGCGATGCCAGAAGTTAGAAATAAATAAAGAGCCTCTATTAAAAACAATAGTATTTAGAGCGCTGTGTAACTTATAGATAGTATAGATAAATGCTTTAATAAGCTCCTTAGTATCTAGGCTAGTGATAGGAATAAAGTGTCTTATCTTTATTAGGTGGTTAACAACGACAAAGATATATCTGTATATTTTGCCGTTATAAAGGCACTTAGGTAGGTTAACGATGTGGTTAATAGAGATATTAGTTTATAGGCGGACTAGTAGTTCTAGTGGTTTTAGGAAACCGGGCGGTGCTAAGTGTGGGGTCTTTATGCGGAAGCAAAGAGCGCAGTCTTTTATAAAGGTAGCCGTGAACTGTGAAATACCTGGCCACTAATATATTTAATTAAGGAGGTCTAGTGTCTTAACGCGGCCTAGGTAACCCATAGGGCCTAAACTGTATATGCGGTATATAACTTCTAGTTAGAGTTTATATAAATTAGGGACAAATACTTAATTCCTATAGTAGATTAGGCCGTTAATAATTAAATATTTGGATTTATTATAGCGGAGCAGCTTCCTAATCTACTTGGGCTAATGGCGTGCTTTACGGTCTTCCTATTTACGTAGTGCAGCTAATATATTCCTAGCGAGTTCGTTCTCTTTATAGGCATTCTTAATAAGCTCCTTAAGGGTTTTTTTCTTAAGCTTTGGGTCTATTACTGTAATAAAGTCTTTAATACTCTGGTCTTGGGATTTGCTCAGTAGTTCTTCTAGAATAGTAGGGTTAACTTTCTTTGGTGGTAAGACAACATGGTCTTAGTATTATAGACATTTGTTATTAGCATTAGCAGGTATAACACCTAGGAGGCGGCTAAGAGCGTCTAGGATTATAGCTTTAGTGCTAGGCCTATAGGTAATAACAAAGTTAAATTAGGAAAGGAACTTAGCCTAGCGGACTTAGCACTAGTTTAGTTGTTTTATTATTATAAAGGTCTAGAGGTTCTTATAGTCCATAATAATTTTAAACGGCTGCTTAGTTCCTTATAGTTTGGGACACTATTCTTCTAGTACCTTTGTTATGGACGCTTTAAGTACAATGTTACAACTACTTAGAGAAGAGTCGGCGGAAGCTAGTTGGTTAATATAGGCATGGTTTAGGATAGATCCAGTGGAACCATGTAACGAGGAATGGTAAGCGAGTTATATAATATTATACGCAGTGTACAAAGTATACGCAGTGTACGCCATATATAACACGTATAACACGTACCTTATATATAAGAGAGGATTTCTTAGGAGTATGGTTGTGTATTTAAAGGACCTCAGTCCCTACCGTAGATAGTTCTCTCCTTATAGTAAATCTCAGAATACAATTAGAGTTAATCTATTAGGCAACCACTCCACTAGTTATTATTATGTTGTTACTTTATTCTTACCTATATACCTAGCCTAATAACAGAACCCACTATAGTCTAAGCTACAAGGTTCCGTTACACATTCACTACTAAGGTTATGGTATTTAAATAAAGTTAAATAATATGCCACCAAGAGCAGCACCAGTCGCAACGGTATCGGCAACAGCCATAACCTCAGGGCCAGGAGATACCAGTATAGACAATAGGGATTCTTAAGTAGTTACGCGAGGTTAGTTATAGGAAATGGTTAATTACTTATAAAACAATAATAGGATACTTAAAGAACGCATTAATGGAATTAGAGTAGTAAAGATTAAGTTACCTTTAATTAAACGATTCTTAGGAGAGAAGTTAAAGCTTAAGGGATTTCTTATGCAAATGCACTTTAAGCTAGTATAGGAAGGAGTAAAGTTAGCAATATTATTAGACCAAGTAGCCTATATAGGATTGTTCCTAACGGGGAGGGCATTTAAGTGGTTTAAGCCGTATTTTACGGAAATATAGGCTAATGGCATAACAACTACTAACTAGGATATATGGTATATATTTACTAGTTAAAATAGGTTTGCAGAGCAACTAATATAGATATTTAAAGACCTAGAGGCTATAACTATAGCAAAACGAAAGCTTTAGAACTTAGTATAACGCACTTTAGCAATTAAGTATACAACACAGTTTTAAATATTAGCCATATAGGTTAAGTGGAATAATAGGGCGCTTATAGCACAGTATAAATAGGGACTTAAGGCTAAAGTCTAGGATATAATTATCCTAATAGAAGATACGGATACTCTAAGAGAGTTAATAGATTAGTTAATAAAGATTAATAATAGAATCTATTAAAGGGAACAAGCTAAGAGAGGGTAAAACAGAGTTCTATAGTTATATAAGGCGCAGAGTACGCAATAATAGACATAGAGTTAAAAACTATGGAATGGCGCAAAGCTAATAGACTTAAGTAGTACTAAAGAAACCTAAAGATAGGAAAAGAAACTATAAAAACCCAGAGGTTAAAGATTAAGTAATTAAAGGACCTAGGAGTAGAGGCCAAACCAAAAATCTTAGCAGCAGAAGACGTTTAAGCGGACTCTATAGCAAGAAAAGTGGTTTAAAGATAGAGCTTGCATAAATTGCGAAAAACAGAGTCATTTCACCAGAGACTATAGAGGTAGTTAGAGTAACTATACAGTAAAGGGAACCAGACTAGCAGATAGCACATACGTATAAAGGGACAATAGTGCACTATAAGGAACAAAAGAATGTTTAATTAATAGTTTTGCGTATTATTACAATAACGTATACCAAATTTATAAGGATACTAAGTACGGCGCAAGCTATTAGCTATAGGAGCTATTATTATCTAAGTTTAAAGGAACCAGCAAACCAGCTTATAAATTAGATATTAAAGATAATAAATTTAATACAGGTAAAGTATTTACCAATAATAAGGTAATAAAGGCAGCTTACTAGAAGTATGTAAACCTTAAAGAAGTTAAAACAGAAGTAGAGACTAAGACTATTACAAAACAAGGTTTAGTAACGGGTATTACAATACTATTAGATACAATTTCCATTGCTTTATAAGATAATAGGAGTAACAGTTAAAAGAAACTAAGCAAGTAAATAACTGCTAGTGCTAGCTTATTACTTAATAAAGGCAAAAGACTATAGGCTTAAGATTCTTACAAAGAGATAAAAAAAGCTTAAGATTCTTAAGATAAGATAAAACACACTTAAGGACCCACAACGGACGAAAACTAATAGGAAAGGGTAGTAATTTAGTTTAGTAATAAACAAATAAGTATAGGACGCAAGTTTAAAAACTATAAGTTTAGAAAATGAATAAAAATATTAGCAATTTTAGGTAAACATAGTATTTAGCCTAAAGATTAAATAGTTAATACCAGGATTAAAAAGCAAAACGACTACAAAGATCTAGCTATAAGACGCAGAAAATAAGAAACTATAGATAAGTTTAGAATAAGAATTATTATATAGCAAGAGCAGAAGCTAGATAAGAGGTCAGCTATACTAGGTTATATAAGGAACAGAGCACCTATATAAAGAGTTACTAATAGGCCAAGTATAGGGACACCTAGGGTAAAGTAGTTAGATAAACTAAAATAAAAAGAGGATCTAGACATTCTAACTAGGTTTAAAGAAAGATATACTAAAGGATATTACAATACAGCAATAATAAGGTACTTTTTAATAGATAGACCATATACACTAAACCAGTTATATGGAAAGTGGTATAGGCAACAATACAGCGATAAATAGGCAGATTTTTATATGTAGCTGGATAAAAAAGTTGTCTAAGACTAACCCATTATAGAGAAATGCATAAGTCATATTAAAGGAGCGTTAATTATAATATTAAGGAACCTAGAAGAGGGATCTAGGGACTAGAGAAGTAAGTAACAAATCTTAATACCCATAGTAGAGATACTAGTGGTTAGGTTAACTAGGTATAGATTTAAACTTAAGGATAAAGACAAACCAAGAGTTAACCTAAAATATATAGCGCATTATACATTATTGTGGATAGCTTGTGTGGATAACATATATAATATATATAGAGCACCTAAAGACAAGAACCAAAAGTACCTAGTAAGAATATATTAGGCACCAGAGAAAAAGTGGTTTAGGAATGCTAAGTATATATATAGTTAGTACCTAGTAGAAGTACAAGGTTAAGGAGACTTAATACTTTAACTAGGAAGATTCCTTATGGAAAAATGCCTAGACGGATAATAGTAGTGGGAGTGCCTAGAGAACACTTATCTATAGTATATAGAGGAAAAGAAACAAACTAAGTATTAGCCAAAGTTAGACTAAGTATAGGCAGGATCTAGCAGCCAATAGTTAGGAAAAAGGGAGGTGTATAGGACCAGAGGGAACTAGTGTTAGAGCCTTAGACCCTTAAAGGAATTTAAGGTTAATACCTAAATTTAAGAGCTAAATAGCAAGATTAGCAGTTTAAAGCGTTAGTAGATAGTAAAGCAACTAGGAACCACATATTACTAAAGGTAGTAGAAAGGATAGGGTTACTATATAGATAGAAGAAACACCTATATCTACTTATAACGATTTTAGGAGATTAGATAGCCTATAAAGGAGGTATTATTAATTTTAAAATAGGACCTATTTAGATAACTATTAAAGGGAGACTAGTTAGAATGTCTTTTAATATCCTACCATTAGGACAGGATAAGGCGATACTAGGAATGCCTTGGTTATAGGAGTACAATCTAAAGATTAATTGGGTTATAGGTCAAGTTAATATTAAGGATATATAATAGTGTAAAGTGTAATAGTAAACCAAGTTAGTATAATACCAAGTTGGAGCAATATATAAAGAGACTAAGCGAGGCTTAAGTTATATACTAAAGAGATACCATAAGTATGGTAAAAAGTTATAGTTACTAGAAAGTGAAAAGCTGTTAGAGTATGCAGCTTAGGACTATAAGATAGAATTAAAAGAGGGAATAAGTCTAAAGTTCTTTTTAATCTATAAGCTTACTAAAATAGAGTTAGTAGCACTTAAGAAGTTTATCCAGGAGAACTTATAAAAGGGATATATTAGACTATTATAGTTATTAGTAGGATATCCAGTATTGTTTATCCTAAAGAAAAATGGAAAACTTAGGATATATATAGACTATAGATAGTTAAACAGCATTACTAGGAAGGATAGGTATCCTTTACCCTTAATTAGCGAAATCCAAGATAGGATAGGCAATGTAAAGATCTTTATAAAGATAGATCTAAGATAGGCGTACTATTAGATTAGGATTAAGGAAGGCGACGAATAGAAGGCAGCCTTTAGGTTAAAGAAAGGACTATATAAGCCATTAGTTATGCAGTTTAGGCTTATAAACGCACTAGCAACATTCCAAAAGCAAATTAATAGTGTGTTAGGAGAATACCTAGATGAATTTATTATGGTATACCTTAATAACATTATTATCTACTTAGAGAGTAAGGAAGAGCATAGGGAACACATTAAATGGGTCTTAAAGAGACTATAAGAAGAACAGATGCTAGTAGTAATTAAGAAATATAAGTTCTTTACTAGGAAGACTAATTTTATTAGATTTATTATTAAACTAGGCTAACTTAGTATAGATCTAAAGAAGATCAAGGCTATAGTAAATTAGCAAGAACTAGAGAATATTACGCAGTTAAGATCGTTTCTAGGGTTTTGCAATTACTATAGGAGGTTTATAGCGCAATAGTTACAGGATATTAAGCCATTTACGCAGTTAACCAAGAAAGAAGAACTATGGGCATGGGGAAAGGAGTAATAAAAACTATTTAAGAGGATTAAAGAGTTGTTTACCTAGGAGCCAGTTCTTAAGATCTATTAACTAGGTCTAGAGACGGTTATAGAAATAAATGCATTAGACTTTATACTAGGGGCATACTTCCTATAGAAATATTAAGATGGATAGCACCCAGTAGTATACTATAGTTGAAAGATAATACTACTAGAGTTAAACTATAACATCTATAATAAGGAGTTGTTAGGTATAGTTACAGTACTTAAGAAATAAAGAGCATTCTTATAAGGCACAGAGAAACCATTTATGGTTAAAACAGACTATAAGAACCTTATAGGATTCCTAATAACAAAGGAACTCAACTAAAGACAGGTTAAATGGGCGGAAATGCTTATAGAATATTATTTCGAAATTCAGTATACCAAGGGTACAGATAATATACAAGCAGACGCTCTAAGTAGAAAGGCTAAACTATAAAGTAATAAAAAGCTATTGGGAGCTTTGTTATAAAAGGATTAAGATAGATTAATTAGGTATAATTATCTAAAGATTATAATAACTAAGGAAAGTCAGATCCATAAATTACTAGAGAGTAATTAGATATAGAAGATCTAAGAAGTATAGGTAGAGGATCTAGACTTAGAGTAATATAAAAACAGAGAAGTAATGTATATACCTAAGTCTATCGCAGAAGAATTTATTAAGGAATTCTACAAGGAAATAATATAAGGACACAATAGAGCTATAGGCTTAGTGTTAAGACTTTAAAAGGAGTATATTATTTAAGGAATCTAGGGACTAGTAAGACAAGTTATAAAGAAATATTTAGATTGCTAAAGGAACAAACCAATAAGGTATAAGCTATATAGAGGGCTATAACCTATTAAGACACTAGGAAGACCATAGGAGGTTATATTATAGGACTTTATTATTAAGTTACCAAAGTTAAGAGATCCTATTATAGGACAAGATTATAATGTGATTTTAGTAATAATAGATAAGCTAATAAAGTAGGGATACTTCATAGCATACACTAAAGAGATATTAGTAGAGGATATCGCTAGAATCTATATAAAAGAAGTATTTATAAGACATAGAGCACTAGATAAGATTATATCAGACAAAGATCTAAGATTTATAGCAGTATTTTAGGAAGTATTTCTGGCAGAATAAGGAGTTTACGCAGTAATATCTACAGTATATTATCCGTAGATGGATGGATAAATGGAAAGACTAAACTAGACACTAGAGCAGTATTTAAGGCACTATATTAATTACACACAGAATAATTAGGTATTATTATTACCAATTATACAGTTTACATACAATGCAACACTATAAGAAGGAATAGGGATATTACTATTTAAGGCAAATTATAGATATGAGCTAAGAACATCGTTATTGCCATATTAAGTAAAAAAGACGAGTAGCACAGCTAAACAAAGAATAGAGACGTTAATAAATCTTTATATAGACCTTAAAGAAATAGCTAAACTAGTACAAGAACGAATAAAAAGGTACTATAATACTAAGAGATCTAAGGGACTAGATCTTAAGGAGGGAGATAAAGTATAGCTACTACACAAAAATTTCAAGAGTTAATAACTAAGTAAGAAGTTAGACCATGTTAGACTAGAACCTTTTAAAGTTAAGTAAAGAATTTTATTAGTTACGTATAAGTTAAACCTACTAGCTAAAATAAAAATCTACCCTATATAATATGTTGCAATGCTAGAGCCAGTATATAGGAATATTAAGCTACTAGTCTACAAGGCAGATATATATAGAGAATAAGAGGAAGACAAATAGTAAGTTTTAAAGATTATTAATTACAAGGATATAGATAACGAAACATAGTATAAAGTAAGATAGATAGGCTATAGTAAGACTACCTAGAAACCACTAAGCAACCTAAGAAACGCTATAGGAAAGGTACGGGAGTATTAGAAGAAAGTAGGTTAGGTAATATTAATAAAGAAGGATCGCTAAAGAATAAGTTACCTAAGGGGGACCCAAGAGGAGCAATTACTGAGCTACTTAGAGTTATTTCCCTTGTAGGAGGAAAGCCAATCCTTTTATTACCTAGCTTAGATAAACCCTATTAAACCAGTTTCCACTCCTTGGAACGGACCTTCTTACAGACACGTTTAAGACGAAGAAGATGGGCAGAGGCCAATAAACGGGCTTTAAGGGCACGCTGTTAAGCAACTATAGCCTCCTACTTTGCTTTTTACGAATAACAAAGCTTATCTAAGGCGCTTAAGAGCTTACTATTAAGTTTTATAGTAGTAGATTAAACACAAGACCCTATAATAAGTTACTTAGGGAACTCAAAGACTGTTAAGAGTTATAGGACGCGTATATTTAGCGTTAGAGATAGAGCAAACATTACAGGACAATTAAACGTTTGCTTTAGTACACTCTGAGTAAAAAGAAGGTTATTAGGACGAAGGACTTGCTAGTATAACGTATACCAACCCCTCTTTTGCATAACGAGAATATGGAGACGACATTATCTCACTAAGCAACAATATGGCAGCCACGGTGCGAGCATAACATTACGCTTATAAAGGAGAAGAAGCTTTAGGTATAATAAGTAAAAATATTAACTAGACTAATTAAACAAACATTACACCTCTAGAGATGACTTAGAGATATTAGGAATCTTTAAAGACAAAAATAAAGAGAAGGGAGATAGTGTTACGGACGCTTTAAGTATAATATTATAACTACTTAGAGAAGAGTTGGCGGAAGCTAATTAGTTAATATAGGTACGGTTTAGGATAGATCTGGTGGAACTATATAATAAGGAATGGTAAGCGAGTTACATAATATTATACGCAGTATATAAAGTATACGTAGTGTACGCCACGTATAATACGTATAACACGTACCTTACGTACAAGAGAGGATTTCTTAGAAGTATAGTTGTGTATTTAAAGGACCTCAGTCCCTACCGTAGATAGTTCTCTCCTTATAGTAAATCTTAGAATACAATTGGAGTTAATTTATTGGGCAACTACTCCACTAGTTGTTATTACGTTGTTACTTTGTTCTTACCTATATACCCGGCCCAATAACAGAACCCACCGTAGTCTAAGCTATAAGGTTCTGTTACAACCTTAACAATTGCTAGGAGCTCCTTATTATATATTTTATAGTTGCATTTAGGGGCTAAGTGCTTAGTAGAGAAGAATGCAACTAGCTTAAGCTTGTTACTTTTATTAGCTTAATAAAGCACTCTACCTAAAGCCTAGTTTAAGGCGTCTGTCCCTACTACAGTCTTCTTTATATAGTTGTAATACGCTAGGACCGGTGCTTTAGTAAACGCTATTTTTAGGGTCTGGAATGCCTATGCTTAATTAGGGCCCTATAACCAGCTAATGCTCTTTTTTAGTAGCCTGGTCATAGGCTTAACTACCTTGGAATAGCCTTAAATAAATTATTAGTAGAAGTTCGTAAAGCTAAGAAATTGCTATAGTTTCTTAACTAATGTCGGGTCCTTCTATTTCTGTAAGGCCTGCACCTTCTTAGGGTCTATGGTTATGCCGTTAGTTAAGATAATTAAGCCAAGGTATTTTATTTTAGTAGCATAAAATTTAGACTTATTAATATTAATTTAGAGTCCAGTATTACCAAGTCTCTAGATAATTTCATTTATATATTTTATATGCTCGGCGCGTGTTTTTAAGAAGATAAGGACATTATTAAGATACATAGTGTAGTAGTTATTAAGGGCGTTGTGTAAAATATGGTTAATATAGTTTTAGAACATGGCGGGCGTGTTATAGAGACTAAATGGTATAACTAGCATCTTATAGAGTCCAAACCGGGTAATAAATACTATAAGCCACTTATGGCCTTCCGCGATCTGGATCTAGTTAAACGCAGCAATTACGTTAAGCTTAGTAAAGTACTTAGCACTATAGAGTGCGTTAAGTGTCTTACGGACTAATAGCAGTGGGTATTGATTCTTAATAGTAACTGTATTTAGGCCTTAGTAGTTATAGCAGATTTATATACTACCGCCAGGTTTCGCTATAAGGAGGAGTAGTATAGCGGCTGGTAAGGTTGATTTATAGATAAAACCCTTATCTAGCATCTTGTTAATCCACTTCTTTATATAGCTAAGTTTAGTGGGTAAGAGTGGTCTGTTTTTATAGTATAGGGCCTACTTTCCTAGTATAATCTTAATTTTGTGGTCCTATGGTTAGTAAGGGGGCAGCTTATCTACGTTCTTAGGGAGGAAGTATTTAATATATTTGTAAAACTCTTTTGGTAAGCATTATAAAATATCCTTACGGGTTAATCCTGGTTTGCCTTTTAGGAATTTCTTAATATTAGTATTAACTATCTTCTGGCGTAGAAACTCAGACTTAGTTTTTAGGTTTATCTTAAGGAAGTTATAAAAATAAGGGGGTAGCGCTTTATAGGCTTCCTCTATTATATAGTTACCTTCTATTAGCTGGCGGAAAGACCTTTCTAACAGGTTCGGTACTTCTATTAGGCCTATAGGTAGCTCCTTAAGCAGCTATTAGTGTTCTTCTTATTTAACCAGTTCTATTAGCTCCGCTATATAGATCCTTATTACCTTTACGCCTTTTTGTTTACAGAACTGGGTAAAATTAACGGTATAAATGCATTTAATGTTGTCTAGGTTAGGGCGTATCTGGTTCTCCGGTGCTATGGCTAGGCTAGCATAGCTTGGTTAGCCTAGGGGGGCGGAAACAAGGTAGCGGCCTTATACAGTACGCGCGGGAGATAGGTATAAGGTTGGGCGTTATAGGGGGGAGGTCTTAATTACTCTGGTTTTAGTCTTGGCTATAATACCCTTAGCTGTTATACATGCGGTTATATATGCGTACGGTAAATAACTTAAAGTTAGGTGTCTTATTGGCTGACCTAGGTTAAGCGGGTGTATATAGGGGACTTATAGTTTTGGTGGTGTTAATTTTTTTAGAAATAGGGTAGTAGTCTAGTCTTCTAGAATCTCTGTTTTATTTACTGCGTATATTAGCTTACTAGTGTTAGGCACCTCTTTTACTATTAGCTGATAGTATCTGAGCGTTGGCCGTATAATATATCCGCGTAGTACTACTTAGTTATAGTTAGGAATATACCATAGGAGATAGTTATAGGCATAGTAATCGGAGTTAAATTTAAGCTCTAGAGTAGGGAAGTCTAGTTTTAGGTTATACTTTTTAAGCTAGGGCATTTTAAGAATTACTGGTGTTAAGGGTAATAACTTTATAATATAGAAGAGTATGGATTCTGTATAGTGGCCAATTATTATTCTTGCTGTAAAGTAGTGGGTAATAAAGCTAAATGGGAGTCTATTAGCAAGGCGGAGTGGTTTTAGGACTAGGAGTCTTTTTATTATAATATTGTGCTTTTTTATAAGTAAGTCTTTGTCTGTAAACGCTAGTGCTATACTACCACTATTAATAAGGCTTACTGTTTTAATAAAAACTTATAGGAGTGGGTTGCGCAGTAAAGAGAGGTAGGTCTAAATAAGGATAGCATTCCTATTATTGTTTGCTATTTTAAGGTTAAGTAGTAGCTAACTTAGAATAAGATTTAACTAATCTAGTAGTATAGATCTAATCCTTTTGTCCTCCTCCCTATATGGTTTTAACCCTTAGAGGCAACTTAGTCTAAGGGTTGGTCTTTTAATAACTAGATCGTAGGGCTTGGCTAGTGGCTGTAGTCTTAGCTAGTATATCCTAACGTATTAGTCTCCAATGGTGTATATATACTAGGGGGTACTTTGCTAAGGACATGGCCGGTCTTATAGTTAGTAGCGGCACAGAGTACTTGTCTGTAGTTTATATATGGGACTATTAGCTAGGGCTATATTAGGGAAGGGAATTATAGGGGTGGGTCTCTATGTCTAAACCTATATCCCTATTTATGGTTGTTGTTTTGGTTACTAATCCCTCTACTAAAGAATCCGCCGCGGCTAGGAAGGGGTTGGCGCGGTAGCATTAGAAGGGGATTTAGGTTTATTTTAGGGTTATAAGCATCTTTTTAGTAGCTAGGTTAACTATATGCTAGGCAGAGTCTGTTATCTATACAATATCTTTAGACGTTATTAGGGAGGCTACTACTACCGCCGTTAAATTTAACGGCGTTAAGGTCTATTAGGTTATTCTATAGTACTAGTGCTAAGGTATTGTTGTTAGGTAGTGTAGGTTAATAGCCGCTAGCAGTACTTAGCTTAGCGGTATTTAGCTTAATGTGGTGGGTGTAGTTCTATAGGTTATAAGCAAATATGTCCATTTGCTTACTCTAGCCCTTATAGTTAGCATCGTCGATTTTGCGGCTAAGGGTAAGGGCTAAGTCCTTTATCTTAGACGAAATATTCTTTCTAAGTAGATCTACCTTTTATTCTTTAGTCTTATTTGCTTTTATTATTAACTCGTTAAGCTCTGCTTTCTAGGACTAGTAATTGCGCTTACCTTAGTTTAAGGTGTCTAATTTGTTCTTAGCCGCTTGGGTTATATCTATGGTCTTATAGTGCTTCTTTATGTACGCAAACATAGACTCTTGGTTAGAGAAGGCCTATTTGCTTAGGTTATTTGGGTGTATATGTAGCATATTAAGGCCATGCTTAATATAGTTATAAGCCTTATCTGTTAGCATGTCTAATATATAGAGGACTTCGTCTATTAGGGTTTTAAAGCACTTTGCATTTCTACGGAAAACGCCTTAGATCTTTGTTTCCTATATTTTAAAATTTTCTTACTTTTTAGTTGGCGATCCCTTGCCATTAAATAGGGTAGGGTCTTTTGCTTACGCTTTTTTCTATAGGGCTTAGCTAGGGGAGGAAAGCTAGTAGCGGTGTTCTTATTAGTAATGGTTTGGGTAAGTGTAGTAATCTAAAAGCTTAGGCTTTATATAGTCTCAGTATATACTAAAGCTTACTGTTTATATTGCTTTATATATAGTTTAAGTGTCTTAAGGGAGTTAATTCTGTGTTAAGCTTCTTTAAGTTAGGACTTTATAGTCCGGCCTTTATTATAGACTGTTTGGAGACCGCTCTTAATACTAGTTAAAAGGGTTGTATATATAGAGAGGTGCTAAAATGTTCCTGCTATATTAAGGTCCTTAGGGTACTCCAAACCACTCCTAATTGCCCAGATAATGTTAGTATAGGAGGTATTAAAGAGGCGGGCGAGTGCTTCGCGTGTATTCGCTAATAGGGTATTCTAGTTACCCATTTTAGGGGATCTGGGCAGGGTAATTAAAATCTATAAGGCTGGCTATAATGCTAAGATTATTTAGAACAATACTAAGATTATTTAGAACTATACTAAGATTGTCTAGAACTGTGGTATAGTGGTGTTAGTCGCGCTAGGTCGCGATTATACTGGGAAAATAGAGATAGTGGACTAGGGAGAATAAAGATCGCGACGGGGCGCAAGAGGAGATACCATAAACTATTACAGTGCTGTAATGCTAATAGGCTGAATAACTACATTATGGTATAAAGAGGAGAAGGAGGTAAAAGGGGGTATTATATATAAATAGTAGGGGCAGCCGCTAAGGCGCTAGTGGTGGGCTAGCTAATAGTAGGAAACAGTACGAGACAGTATGCGTTAGGACTATGCCGTGACAGCATAAAGATTTATTAACGTCTCTATTTTTTATTTAGCTATGCTACTTATCTTCTTTGCTTAATATAGCGACAATAACGTTTTTAGCTCATACCCGTAGTTTGCCTTAAATAGTAATGTCCCTATTCCTTCTTATAGTGTTGCATTATACGCAAACTATATAACTAGTAACAGTAATACCTAATTATTCTATATATAATTAATATAATGCCTTAGATACTGTTCTAGTGTCTAGTTTAGTCTTTCTATCTATCCGTCCGTTTACGGATAATATACTATAGAGGTTATAGCGCGAACCCCTTATTCTACTAGAAATACTTCCTAAAATACTACTATAAATCTTAGACCTCTGTCTAATATAATCTTATCTAGTGCTCTATGTCTTATAAACACTTCCTTTATATAGATTCTAGTAACATCTTCTACTAATATCTCTTTAGTGTATGCTATAAAGTATCCCTACTTTATTAGTTTATCTACTATTACTAAAATCGCGTTATGATCTTATCCTATAATAGGATCTCTTGACTTTAATAACTTAATAATAAAGTCCTATAATATAACCTCCTATGGTCTTCCTGGTGTCTTAACAGGTTATAGCCCTCTATACGGCTTATGCCTTATTAGCTTATTTCTTTAGCAATCTAAACACTTCCTTATAACTTATCTTGCTAACCCCCAGATTCCCTAAATAATGTACTCCTCTTAAAGTCTTAATACTAAGCCTATAGCTCCGTTATGCCCTTGTGTTATTCCCTTATAAAACTCTTTTATAAACTCCTCTGCAATTAACCTTGGAATATAAGTAGCTTTTTTATTCTTGTATTGCTCTAAGTCTAAATCCTTTACCTACGCTTTTTAGATCTTCTACGTCTAATTACTCTCTAGTAACTTATAGACCTGACTTTCTCTGGTTGCTGCAACCCTTAGATAATTATACTTAATTAATCCGTCTATGTCCCTTCGCAATAATGCTCTTAATGGCCTATTATCATTTTATAGTTTAGCCTTTCTGCTTAGAGCATCTGCTTATGCGTTATCTATACCTTTGGTAAACTAAATTTCAAAATAGTATTCTGTAAGCATTTCCGCCTATTTAACCCGTCTTTAGTTAAGTTCCTTTGTTATTAGGAATCCTATAAGGTTTTTATAGTCCGTCTTAACTATAAACGGTTTCTCTATACCTTATAAGAATGCTCTCTATTCTTTAAGTGCTGTAACTATACCTAACAACTCCTTATTATAGATGTCGTAGTTTAACTCTAGTAGTATTATCTTCCAACTATAGTACGCTACTAGATGCCATGCGTCCTGGTGCTTCTATAGTAAATATACTCCTAGTGCAAAGTCTAATATATCTATCTTAACAACTGTGTCTAACTTTGGTTAATAGATCTTAAGGACTGGTTCCTAGGTAAATATCTCTTTAAGTTCTTAGAATAGCTTCTTCTACTTACTACCCCAAACCTGTAGTTCCTCCTTCTTTATTAACCTTATAAATGGCTTAATGCTTTTTAACTATTATACTATAAACCTCCTATAGTAGTTGCAAAACCCTAAAAACAACCTTAACTACATTACATTCTCTAGTTCTTACCAACTTATTATAGCTTTAACTTTCTTTAGGTCCATACTAATTTTTCTTAGTTTAATAATAAATTCTATAAAATCGGTCTTCCTTATAAAGAACTCGCATTTCTTAATTGCTACTAGTATTTATTCTTCTTATAGTCTCTTTAAGACCCACTTAATATATTCTCTATATTTTTCCTTATTCTCTAAATAGATAATAATGTCGTTAAGGTATACTATAATAAACTTATTAAGGTGTTCTCCTAACACACTATTAATTTACTTTTAGAATGTTACTAGTACGTTTATAAGCCCAAATTATATAACTAATGGCTTATATAGTCCTTCCTTTAACCTAAAAGCTACTTTCTATTTATTGCCTTCCTTAATCCTAATCTAATAGTACGCCCACCTTAGATCTATCTTTATAAAGATTTTTACATTGCCTATTCTGTCTTAGATTTTGCTAATTAAGGGTAAAGGATACCTATCCTTTTAGGTAATACTATTTAACTATTTATAGTCTATACACATCCTAAGTTTTCCGTTTTTCTTTAGGATAAACAATACTAAATATCCTGCTAACAACTGCGACGGTCTAATATATCCCTTTTATAAGTTTTCCTGGACAAACTCCTTAAGTCCCACTGATTTAGTTTTAGTAAGCTTATAGATTAGAAAGAACTTTAGACTTATTTCCTCTTTTAACTCTATCTTATAGTCCTATGCTATATATTCTAACAGCTTTTCGCTTTCTAGTGACTATAACTTTTTACTATACTTGTGGTATCTTTTTGGTATATAACTTAAGCCTCACTTAGTCTCTTTATACGTTGCTCCTACTTAGTACCATACTAACTTGGTTTATTATCGCATTTTATATTATTAAGTATCTTTAATATCAACCTGACCTATAACCTAATTAATCTTTAGATTATACTCCTATAACTAAGATATCCCTAATATTGCCTTATCCTATCCTAATAGTAGGATATTAAAAGATATTCTAACTAGTCTCCCTTTAATAGTTAACTAAATAGGTTCTATTTTAAGATTAATAATGCCTCCTCTATAGGCTATCTAATCTCCTAAAATCGTTGTAAGTGGATATAGGTATTTCTTTTATCTATATAGTAACCCTATCCTTTCTACTACTACTAGTAATATATAGTTCCTTATTGCTCTACTGTCTATTAACGCTTTAAACTACTAATCTTGCCACTTAACTTATAAATTTAGGTATTGTCCTTAAATTCCTTTAAGGGTCTAAGGCTCTAATACTAGTTCCCTCTAGTTTTATACACCTCCCCTTTTCCTAACTATTGGCTGCTAGATCCTATTTGTACTTAGTTTAACCTTAGCTAATACTTAGTTTATTTTTTATCCTCTATATGCTATGGATAAGTATTCTTTAGGCACTCCTACTACTATTATCTGTTTAGGCATTCTTCCGTAAGGAATCTTCCTAGTTAAAGTGTTAAGTCCCCTTAACTTTATACTTCTACTGGGTGCCATTTATATATATACTTAGCGTCCCTAAACTGCTTTTTCTCTGGTGCCTAATATATCCTTAATAGGTACTTCCGGTTCTTGTCTTTTGGTGTTCTATATATATTGCACATGTTATCCATATAAGCTATCTATAATAGTGTATAATGCGCTAAATAACTTAGGTCTACTCTTAGCTTGTCTTTACTTTTAAGTTCTAACCTCTATCTAGCTAATCTAACTGTTGGTCTTTCTTCTGTAGGTATTAAGATTTATTACTTACTTCTCTAGTCCCTAGATCCTTCTTCTAGGTTCCTTAATATTATAATTAACGCTCCTTTAATATAACTTATGCGTTTTTCTGTAATAGGTTAGTCTTAGACAACTTTTTTATCTAGCCATATATAAAAGTCTACCTATTTGTTATTGCTTTATTGCCTATACTACTTTCTGTACAACTAGTTTAGTATGTATAGTTTATCTATTAAAAAGTACCTTGTTATCGCTATATTATAATATCCTTTAGTATGTCTTTCTTTAAACCTAGTTAGAATCCCTAGATCCTCTTCTTATTCTAGTTTATTTAACTACTTTACTCTAGGCGTCCCTACCTTAGGCCTATTAGTGATTTTTTATATAGGTGCCCTATCCCTTATATAACCTGGCATAGCTAACCTTTTATCTAGCTTTTGCTCTTACTATATAATAATTCTTTGTCTGAACTTATCTATAGTTTCCTATATTCTATATCCTGCAGCTAGATCCTTAAAGTCGTCTTACTTCCTAATCTTAGTATCAACTTTTTAATCTTTAGGCTAAACACTATATTTACCTAGAACTACTATGGTCCTTATTTATTTCTTAAAATCTTGGCTTCCTAATAACGTTCTTATTTATTCCCTAAACTCTTAGTTTTTAAACTTACATCCTATACTTATTTATTTACTACTAAACTAAGTTACTACTCTTTCTCATCGGTTTTTGTCTATTATGGGCTCTTAAGCTATCCTTATTACGTTTTATAAGTTTAGAGCCTTTCTTATCTCTTCTTAAGAATCTTAAACATATAGCCTCTTGCCTTTTACAAGTAGTAAGCTAGCACTAGCAGTTGTTTACTTACTTAATTATCTCTAGATATTGCTCCTTTTATCTTATAAAGCGATGGATATTATATCTAATGGTATTATAGTACCCATTACTAATCCTTATTCTGTAGTAGTTTTAGTTTCTGCTTCTATTTTAACCTCTCTAAGGTCTATATACTCCTAGTAAGCTGCCTTTATTACCTTATTATCAGTAAATGCTTTACCTATATTAAATTTATTATCCTTAATATCCAATCTATAAGCTGGTTTATTGGTTCCTCTAAACTTAGATAATAATAGCTTCTATAGCTAATAGCTTGCGCTATATTTAGCATCCTTATAAATTTAGCATGCGTTATTATAACAGAACGCAAAACTATTAATTAAACACTCTTTTATTCCTTGCAGTGCACCATCGTCCCTTTATACATATATATCTTCTACTAGTTTTATTCCCTTTACTATATAGTTACTTTAACCACCTCTATAGTCTCTAGTGAAATAACCTTATTTTCTATAATTTATGTAAGCCCTATCTTTAAACCATTTTTCTTATTATAAAGTCCGCCTAAACGTCTTCTGCTGCTAAGATTTCTGGTTTAGCCTCTGCTCCTAGGTCCTTTAATTACTAGATTTTTAACCTCTAGGTTTCTATAGTTTCTTTATCTATCTCTTAGACTCTTTAGTACCGCTTAGGTCTATTAGCTCTATACTATTCCATAATTTCTAACTCTATATTGGTTATTGCGTACTCTACGCCTTATATAACTATAGAACTCTATCTTAACCCTTCTTAGCCTATTCCCTCTAATAAATCCTATTATTAATCTTTATTAACTGGTCTATTAACTCCCTTAGAGTATCCGCATCTTCTATTAGGATAATTACATCCTAGACTTTAGCCTTAAGTCCCTATTTATACTATGCCATAAGCGCCCTATTATTCCACTTAACCTATATAGCTAGTGTTTAAAACTGCGTTATATACTTAATTGCTAAAATATATTATACTAGGTTCTAAAGTTTTTATTTTACTATAGTTATTGCTTCCAGGTCTCTAAATATCTATATTAACTATTCTATAAACCTATTCTAACTTATAAACACATACCGTACGTCCGGGTTAGTAGTTATTACACCGTTTACTTATATCTTTATAAGATAAGGCTTAAACCACTCTAAAGCTCTTTCTATTAAGAATAGTCCTGTGTATACTACCTAATCTGTAAGTGTTGCTAGCTTTACTCCTTCTTGTATTACCTTAAAGTGCATTTACATAAGGAACCCTTTAAGCTTTAACTTCTCTCCTAAGAACCATTTAATTAAAGGTAACTTAACCTTTACTACTCTAATTCCACTAATACGTTCTTTAAGTATCCTACTATTGTCCTATAAGTGATTAACTATTTCCTATAACTAACCTTATGTAACCACTTAAGAATCCATATCTATTATACTGGTATCTCCTCCTAAGCCTAAGGTTGTGGCTACTGTTAATGGCGTCGTAACTGGTGCTTTAGGTAGCATATTGTTCGACCTTGTTTAATACTGTAATCTTAGTAGTAAATATATAACAGAACCTTGTAGCAGTAACTATGGTGGGTCCTATTATTGGGCTGGGTATATAGGTAAGAACAGTTCAACAATGTAATAACAATTAGAGTTAATCTGTTGGGCAACCACTCTACTAGTTATTATTATGTTGTTAAACTGTTCTTACCTATATACCTAGCCCAATAATAGGACCCACCGTAGTTACTGCTACAAGGTTCCATTACAATACTATACTATAATATTAGAAAAACCTAAATTCCGTATAAAGGAACCTAATAAGTATAATAGTAATAGTCTCCAAAACTGTAATTATTTTATCTATTAATGCAAAACTAAGTTTTAGCTAGACCCGAAATGTTACTCTAATAAGTATAATTAGATATTAAGTGCTTTTACCTTTCTACGTGGCACTATTAAGAGTTTATAGATATGCTATAAGAAGAAACTTACTATACCCCTTAAATTTAGTAAACTTAAGTCCTAGTTGGTTAATTAGATCTAAGACCCTACTAATTAAGGGATGGATTGTAACTAGTAATACTATAATGCTAAACAGTAAGAAGGCTAGAGTATAGTCTAGTTTGTAAATTACTTAAAAGAACTAGAAGATAATATACCCTACTTAGACCTATAGGATAACGCTATATAACTTTACTAGCTACTTGCCAAGTTATAACCTAAGATTTAACAGGCTATATAGGAGAAGGGCAAAATTCCTACCTTTTAAGAAAAGCTTATCTCTAAAGCTATTTAGATTAAGAACGCTAAAAGAGACTATTTAGGGAAGTGAAAGGAATAAAACACTAATAATAAAGAGCGTAGAACTAGACCTAGCTTTAATAAAAGGGGTAGATTCTAACCTAACCACTCTACGGAAGGATAATATAAGTAGGCTTTATAACCCTAGAGCAACGCTAGTTAACTCTAGAATAATAATAGGCAGAAACTATAGAACCAAGAGTTATGCAGCTGTTATTACTGCGGTAAGAAAGGCTATATATAGCGCTTCTACCAGTAGAAGAAGTAAGAGGATGCTTAATTAGGAAAAGAGAGAGCCTAGTAGATCTTTATTTTCTTATACTAGGCTAGTAAGAAAAGGAGGGAGTAAGCTGTTGTATGGTTATTCCTGTCTCCATTTAAGTTAATAATAAATAGGTAACGCGAGACTGTCTTGTAAATAGTAGCGCGACTATAGGGTTTATTTATTAATTACTAGTAAAAGAATTGGATTTAGACCTTAGTGGCTTATAGGTACGCACTATTTAAAGTATTAGAGGCCACTAGATTCTATACTATAGGGAATAAACTTTTTCTATGGCTAGCTAGGACCACGATGGTCTATAGGATATATAGGAGATGCGCTTCTACGCTGTAGAAATTAAAAGGCATAACCTTGTTTTAGGATACCTATAGCTTTATTAAGTTAATCTAGATATTAATTAGCCTTCTACCTTATATTAATACTAGAAGTCTTAACTGCGCATTATAGTTAAAGATTAAAAGACTTTCTTAAGCTATGTGTAAGAAGAAGGGTGGGTATATGCTATATATACTACTCTTAACCCTAAGAGTGGGGACATAGAGTATTTATTTTCGGATGTCTAATTATACGTAGTTAAGGAACTAGAGATTCTATAGGAATATATAGACCTAAAGGATATTGCTAATAAGGAAGCTATACACACCTTACCTAACCTTATATTAGTAGAGTATAAGATAGATATAGGAGATAAGAAACCTCCTTTTGGACTACTATATAACCTATTAAAAAACAAGCTGGCAGTATTACGTTAGTATATAGTGGATAATCTTTAGAGAGGATGGATTTGGCCTTTTATAAGCTGGGTAGGAGCACTAATTATATTTATACCTAAGAAGGATAAGACCCTTTGCCTCTATATTAACTATTAGGCGCTAAATAAGATTACTATAAAGAATTGCTACCTGCTACCCTTAATAGGGGAGCTTATTAATAGGCTATTAGGCGTAAAGATATTTACAAAATTAGATCTAAAAGATGTATACTATTAAATCCAGATTAAAGCTGGTAATAAATAGAAAATGGCGTTCTAAATATAGTACGGCCACTTTAAGTACCTAGTAATGCTATTTAGGCTTATTAATACACCAGCGATATTTTAGGCCTATATTAATAAGGTATTGTCGGGCCTATTAGATATAATATATATAGTTTATCTTAATAATATTATAGTCTACTTTAATAACTACAAAGTATATATATACTATATGCGAATAGTACTAAAAAGACTATAGAAATATAAGCTCTATATAAACCTGAAAAAATACTTATTCTATATTACTAGCATTAATTTTCTAGGCTTTATTATTAGCGTTAATAGAGTGTTAATAGAGAAAAGCTAGGTAGATGCTATTAGGGAATAGCTATACCCTATAATGTTTAGGAAAGTATAGGTTTTTATAGGCACGGTAAACTTCTACTAAAGGTTTATTGTTTATTACTTATAAGTTATGCTCCTAATTACTAATCTGCTAAAGGGATTTAAGGATAGTAAAAAGTTAGGACCCTTTATATTTAGGGAAGCTGCTAAGTAGGCTATAGACCAGTTAAAGGATTTGTTTATATTAGCGCCTATCCTAATATACTTCTACTAGGAGCTATATATATACCTTAAAATAAATATATCTAGTTTTACCCTAGGGGTAATTATATCTTAATTAAAAGACGGAGAATGGCATCCTATAGCGTTTTAGTTAAGGAAAATAACCCCTATAGAGTAGCGTTATATAACGCATAACTAGGAGCTACTTATAATAGTCGCAGTAATAAAGCACTGGCGATATTATTATATAGAAAGTAATTATCCTATTAAAGTCCTTATAGACTATAATAATCTAAAATACTTTATAACTATAAAGGTGTTAAGCGGTTAATAAGCCAGATAGGCGGAGGCACTATTATAGTATAACTTTAAAATTACGTACCGCCTAGGAAAGACAAATCCCGCTAATAGGTTATTAAGATATCTAAATTATAAAACTGGGAGAATCTAGGACAGCATAGGGGAAATAATTCCTATATTGCAAAATTTGCTTAGGAAGAAAGAAGAATCTTTCCCTAGAACTATAGAATTCTATAATAGGGCAGAGGTCCTAGTAATATAGCTGCGAAGCACTATAATAATAGAGTTATAGGTTATAGTTATGGACTAGGTTATAGACCAAGCAGATATTACAAAGTTAGTATACCCTAGAATTAGTAAAAATTCTATAGAATATGCTAGAGGTGTTACGGCACCTTTAACTTAACGGCGTATTAGCTATAAGTTTTCGGATCTAAAAGGGATAGGCAAGATGCCTATCTATAGTATAGTATACTATATAATAGTAGGAGAATCTACTAGCACTAATGGTTTAAAATATCTTATGCTATATCTAGTGTCTATAATAGTAGCAGGCGAAATAGAAATAAGTAATCTATATAAAACCTTTTTAGATCTTCTTTTTTAAGTATAATAGAGGGACGCCTTTATTGCTAGGGAGAGGTAAAAAGATATAGTAGAGACCGACTTGGCTGGAGTTACTAAGAAGCTATAGTAGCAAGATTAAAAGGGTCTGTTATACTTTAAGGGTGCTATATATATCCTAAAGAACTAAGTAGTTTAAGACAAAAATTTAAAGGTTTTTTATAATAACCCTTTTAGGGGTTACTATGGTGCTAATAGAACCCTTAAGGCCGTTTAAAGGAAATACTTTTAGGATAGAATATCTGAAGAAGTTAAGGACTATATATTAAGATGTAATACATGCCAAAGGGTATAGATATTTAGGTATTGCCCCTATAGTAAGTTATTAGTGCTTCCTATTCTATAAGGACTAATATTAAAATTAATAATAGATTTTATAATAGGCTTACCCCCTATTAAAATAAGAATAGGAAAGGTTGCTAATACTATCCTAATAATTGTTAACAGATATATAAAGTTTTTAGGGTATTTTGCTGTTATAATAATAATTACGGTAGTAGAACTGGTAGATCTGTTTTTAGAGCGGTGGCTTTTATTTAATATGCTAAGGGGAATTATATCTAATAGAGGTACCATATTTAATAGCGCATTTTAGTCTTTATTCTATCTTTTATTAAAAATATAGTAAAAAATAAGTACTGCCTTTTACTTACAAATAGATAGGTAAATAAAGCGTCTAAATGCGTTATTAGAACACTACCTCCGCTACTATATTAATTATTAACAGGATAATTAGCTATTGTAGTTGGCTTTAGCGTAATATATGTATAACATAAGCATCTATAGTAGTATAAAAATAACCTCTTATAAAGCACTGTTTAGGGTAAAAGCAAATAACCCCTAAAATATTAAAGACATTATTCCTAAAAGAGAGACACTGGTAGTGTCTAAGAGAATTAAGTAAATAAGAATTTGCAGAGAAGAACTTAAAAAGTACTTACTAGACGCCTAGGCTATATAAAAAAGGTACTATAATAAGGGATATATACCTAAAGAATTTAAAATAGAAGATAAAGTCTTACTGTTTATAAAAAATATCCGGGCGAAACGTATTAAGAAGAAGCTGGACTATAGGTAGCTTAGACCCTTTAAAATAGGTAGGAAAACTAAAGGAAATTAAGCTTATAAATTAGAATTGCCGAAATTATATTTAATATATCCTATATTTTATGTTTTTTTATTAGAGTTATACTAGAGAAGAGATAGTATGGAACCACCCCTACCTAGCAAAATTAATAGGGAACTAAAATAGAATATAGAAGATATTCTAGACTAAAGATGGCGTTAGAAAAAACGCAAATTTTTAGTTTATTAGGAAGGATACTCCTAGGCGTATAACAGTTGGGAACCTAAGGAGCACCTTTAGCTAGGATATAATATAGCAATTAAACCTTTCCTAAAGACTATAAATTAGGATTTAGTAATGGTTTTAGATATACCATAGATAAGATAACAGGGAAGACCTTATAAATTAAAACTATAAAGTTAAGTATAGGTATTAGAAATGGAAACGTTTCGCTATTATAATAGGGATCCTAGAATTCTATAAGAGAAAGCTATAAGGATTTATATAAGAACTACTAGGGATACTATCTAAAGAAGACGCTATTTGGGAATAAGTAGTAGTACCAGAAAAAGGGGCCCTAGGGATTTAGAAGGGTTCCCTAAGAATAAAAGGAGAGTATCCAGTCTAACACTAGAGATACGCGGTAGAGTTAATAATATAAAGAGGACCAAAAAGACACAGAGCAAAGACTTAGAAATTTTAAGAAATTGTAAAGCACCTATAAGAACACCACCCGTTTATTATATATAGAAATCATAGCGGTATGCTACTTTTATATAGACTATTACCAAAAATAAGAATAGAGGTATCCCTAAAATATAAAGTTAATTCCTAGTACTAGGGTATTTTAAAGGCACCAGAGAAGCACTATATAAAGCTATTTTATAAGAAGAAAGAAAGAATAAGATAATAACTTAAATACTAGAAGTAGTAATAGGAGCCTCCTCCTCTATCTTAATATTATTACCAGTAATATTATTAGCACTCCTATCCCTAGAAGTATTAGTATTCTTACTAATATTTTTTTTAGAGCGGTAAGAACTAGACGGACTACTACAACTAGGGGACTAGCAGGGAGAATATTTATCTTTATTACTATCCTTAATGTTATCCCTAGGCTCCAAATTAGCATCTAGGCTAGGATTAGAAAGTTAACAACTAAAGAGTTAATATAGTTCCTAAATATGTTACTAAAGAGACTTACCTAGCTAGAAAGGCCCGCGCAAGAGTGCAAATATTATTATTTATAAGAACGAACTGCTTATATATACGCTCCTAGATACTATGTATTTAAAATTACTATATCTCTATAGTAGTAGAAACCCTTATTAAATTAAAAACGCTATAAGTAATAGAAGATACCTTTTATCCCCGTCTTTTACTATTCTAATATAAACAGAAATTCCTAATGGCGTGTTAGAGCCGGCGAGTTTTATATACGTAAATAGTGGGAATCTAATAATAGTTAGTGAAGTCTAGAATAGGATAGAATGGGAAATACTAGAACATAAGTCTTTTTCCAGCTGCGATAGTGGGAATACTTGGATCTATTCTTGCCAGAGCGCAGTATTTTATAGGCGTGGAATGGGTTTAACATAAGTATATAAACGTAATAATAGTAGCACTTTAGAGAAACCACCGTAAGAGTAATAGAAGTGGTCTATAGTGCTAATAGAGTAGGAATAACGCCACCGCCAGTCTGGGGACGCGCAGTATAATTATAAGCTATTATAAAAGAACACTATAGGAAGTTAGTATTATTAAAGAAATAAAATAGGGATCCTGTTACCTATAGATACGTTATAAGAAGAGAATAGAGTAGTAGTAGGAAGAATAGCTAGAGATATAAAAGCTAAAAGCTAAGATATAATGAAAAACAGTCTACTAAAAGGCGAGATAAATAGTGTTGTTAATAGAAAGACGCATAAGAGATAACAGCTTATAAACTAGAAGAAATTAATATTAAGATATTATTATTAGGACCCATTTTAGGTAAATAGGGATGGTAGTTAGTTAATGTGTTATATAGAATAACCTCTAGATTAGCCTATAACAAATTCTTATAATAAGGAAGGTAAATCCTATTTAATTATTATTATTATTATTAAAGTTCTATTATAAAGGGACTGTAAAAAGCTATAGTGGAAGAAGAGTGGAGGAATAGAAAACAAAGTAAGGTTCTACGCTAGTAAAGAACTGGCAATAAGCCGTATTATAGAGTACCTTTCTACTAAAGAACTTCCCTAGTAGTTTTAGTCGGAACTCTATAAGAGTTTATTAAGAGGTAAAGTCTTAGAGGACTAAGACCCTTAAAGGGGAGGTAATTATAACGGGCGCTCTTAAAAGGTATATATTAGATAAGACAGATAAAGGTTTTACTAATATCTTACTAATGTCCTAGAGGAGATATAGTTAGACAGATAAGGGGTAAAGGGTTTTATTAGTGTTTTAGAAGGATTATATAGGGAGCTAGTTCTCCTCTAGAGAAGAACTAGCAATTAGTCTTTAAATAAAAGAGTTTAGAAAGCATTTGTCCTTTAATACATAAAGCTTATTCTACCTTTAACTTACTTCTACTTACCTAAAACTCTTATTCTACACTATTAATTAGATAACTATATATTCCGGTTAGACTAGCCTCTTACACTTACTAATTAGGAGAAAATTGATAAAAATTATAGTTGTTTTACTTAATACTATTAATATTAGCTAATAATAGAGTAAAATTATTATCTTTTTAAAAGTAAATATATTATTTTTAAGCACTTTACTTTTATACAGAAAATTAGTATCTTATGCTAGAAATACATTTTTTAAAAAAATAACTTAATATACTAATTCTATAAGCTATAAAATATATAAGTATAAAATTTTATACTAATGCGCCTTGCGGTTGTTAAGTTATTTGTACTTAAAGGTGCCTAAAAATCGCAATTTTATATAGGGAAAAGCGATCGTTAGCTAAGGTCAATTATTAGGTAATAAAACACGGTATAATAGCCATTATTTCAAAAATACTATTAAATTGATCTATAGATTGGCTAAGCTCGCTAGACGCTAACTGTTGGCCATACTATATATATTATATATAACTGCCACGTATAACGGAACCTTGTAGCAATAACTATAGTAGGTCCTATTATTGGGCTAGGTATATAGGTAAGAACAATTTAACAATATAATAATAACTAGTAGAGTAGTTGCCTAACAGATTAACTCCAATTATATTCTAAGATTTACTACAAAGAGAGAACTATCTGGGTAGGGACTATAGTCCTTTAAATACATAACCGTACGCCTAAGAAATCCCTTTGCTCTATAAAGTACGTGTGCTCTATATGCTTTGTATAGATCACATAGATTATATAGATTATATAGATCACACTATATAACCTTAGCTACTATTCCTCGTTATATAGTTCCACCAGTTCCATTTTAGACTATGCCTATATTAACTAACTAGCTTCCTCTAACTCTTCTCCAAGTAGTTATAATATTGTACTTAAAGCGTCCGTAATACTATCTCCCTCCTCTTTATCTTTGTCCTTAAAGATTCCTAACATCTCTAAGTTGTCTACTAGAGGTATAATATCCGTTTAATTAGTCTAGTTAATATCCTTACTTATTATACCTAAAGTATCTTCTTCTTCTATAGCGCGCTGGTCTTGCACCGTTGCTACAATCTTGTCTTTAGGTAAGATAATGCTGTCTCCATATTCTTATTGTATAAAAGAGGGGCTAGTCTATATTGCGCTGGCGAGTCCTGCCGCTTAATAACCATCCTCTTATTTAGAGTGTACTAAAGCAAACATTTATTCTTTCTGCGACGTTTATTCTATCTTTAACGCTAAATATGCGCGTTCTATAACTCTTAGTAGTCTTCGAGTTCCCTAAGTAACTTATTATAGGGTCTCGTGTTTAATCTGCTGCTATAAGGCTTAATAACGAGCTCTCTACCTCCCTTGCGGAGCTTTAGCGTACTCGCGCTGCTTATAAGGCGTACTTGTCTACCTTGGCGCGTCTTCTTTGTCTTAAAAAGGTTTATAAAAAGGTTTATTCTAAGGAGTAGAAACTTGTTTAATAGGGTCTATTTAAGCTAGGTAATAAAAGGACTGGCTCTCCTCCTATAAGGGAAATAACTCTAAGTAGCTTAGTAATTACTCCTCTTGGGTCCCCCTTAAGCGACTTATTTTTTAGCAATCTTTTTTTATTAATACTACCTAACCTGCTTTCTTTTAATACTCCTATACCTTTCCTATAGCGTTCTTTAGGTTGCTTAGTAGTTCCCAAATAGTCTCACTATAGCCTATTTACTTTACTTTATATTATGTTTCGTTATCTACGTCTTATAACTAATAATCTTTAAAACTTGCTATTTGTCTTCTTCTTGCCCTCTATATATGTCTACCTTATAGACTAGTGGCTTAATATTCCCGTATGCTAGCTCTAGTATTGCAACATACTATATAGGGTAGATTTTCATTTTGGCTAGTAGGTTTAACTTATATATAACTAATAAAATCCTTTACGCAATTTTAAAAGGTCCTAGTCTAATATAGTCTAATTTCTTGCTTAGTCGTCAACTCTTGAAATTTTTATATAGTAGCTACACTTTATCTCCCTCCTTAAGATCTAGTCCCTTAGATCTCTTAGCATTATAGTACCTTTTTATCCTTTACTATACTAGTTTGGCTGTTTCTGTAAGGTCTATATAAAGATTCATTAATATCTCTATTCTTTGTTTAGCTGTACTACTTGTTTTCTTTACTTACTATAGTAATAATAACATTCTTAGCTCGTGCCCGTAGTTTACCTTAAATAGTAATATCCCTATTCCTTCTTATAGTGTTGTATTATATGCAAACTATATAACTGGTAATAATAATACCCAATTATTTTACGCATAATTAATATAATGCCTTAAATACTATTTTAGTGTCTAGTTTAGTCTTTCTATTTATCCGTCTATCTGCAGATAATATGCTATAGAGGTTGCTGTGTAAACTCCTTATTCTGCTAAAAACACTTCCTAAAACGCTGCTATAAATCTTAGATCCCTGTCCAATATAATCTTATCTAGTACTCTATATCTTATAAATACTTCCTTTATATAGATTCTAGTGACGTCTTCTACTAATATCTCTTTAGTGCATGCTATAAAGTATCCCTACTTTGTTAGCTTATCTACTATTACTAAAATCGCGTTATAATCTTGTCCCATAATAGGATCTTTTAACTTTAGTAACTTAATAATAAAGTCCTATAATATAACCTCCTATAATCTTCCTAGTGTTTTAACAGGTTGTAGCCCTCTATACGGCTTATATCTTATTAGTTTATTTCTTTAGCAATCTAGATACTCCCTTATAACTTATCTTACTAGTCCCTAGATTCCTTAAATAATATACTCCTCTTAAAGTCTTAACACTAGTCCTATAGACCCGTTGTGTCCTTATATTATTCCCTTGTGGAATTTCTTAACAAATTCTTCTATAATAGACTTAGGTATATATATTACTTCTCTGTTTTTATATTACTTTAAGTCTAAATCCTCTGCCTATACTTCTTAAATCTTCTATATCTAATTACTCTTTAGTAATTTATAGATCTAACTTTCCCTAGTTACTATAATCCTTAGATAATTATACCTAATTAATCTATCTTAATCCTTTTGTAATAAAGCTCCTAATAGCTTTTTATTATTTTGTAGTTTAGCTTTTCTGCTTAGAGCGTCTGCTCGTGCATTATCTATACCCTTGGTATACTAAATTTCGAAATAGTATTCTATAAGTATTTCCGCCTATCTAACCTATCTTTGGTTGAGTTTCTTTATTATTAGGAATCCTATAAGGTTCTTATAGTCCGTCTTAACTATAAACGGTTTCTCTATGCCTTATAAGAATGCTCTCTATTCCCTAAGTACTATAACTATACCTAATAACTCCTTGTTATAGATATTATAGTTTAACTCTAGTAGTGTTATCTTCCAACTATAGTATACTACTAGATGCTATGCGTCCTGGTGCTTTTATAGCAAATATACTCCTAGTGTAAAGTCTAATATATCTATCTTAACAACCGTGTCTAACTTTGGTTAATAGATCTTAAGGATTGGTTCTTAGGTAAACAACTCTTTAAGTTCCTAAAACAGCTTTTTTTACTTACTACCCTAAACCTATAGTTTCTCTTTCTTTGTTAACCTTGTAAATGGCTTAATACTTTTCAACCACTGCGCTATAAACCTCCTATAGTAGTTATAAAACCCTAGAAATAATCTTAACTATATAACGTTCTCTAGTTCTTACTAACTTACTATAGCTTTAACTTTCTTTAGGTCTATGCTAATCTTTCCTAGTTTAATAATAAATTTTATAAAATTAGTCTTTCTTATAAAGAACTCATATTTCTTAATTACTACTAGCATCTGTTCTTCTTATAGTCTCTTTAAGACCCATTTAACGTGTTTTCCATGTTCTTCCTCACTCGCTAAGTAGATAATAATATTGTTGAGATATACTATAACAAACTTATCTAGGTATTCTCCTAACACACTATTAATTTATTTCTGGAATGTTACTAGTGCGTTTATAAGCCTAAACTATATAACTAACGGCTTATATAGTCCTTCCTTTAACCTAAAAGCTGCCTTCTATTTATTGCCTTCCTTAATTCTAATCTGATGGTACGCCCACCTTAAATCTATCTTTATGAAGATTTGCGCATTGCCTATCCTATCTTAGATTTCGCTAATTAAGGGTAAAGGATACCTATCCTTTCTAGTAATGCTGTTTAACTATCTATAGTTTATATACATCCTAAGTTTTCCATTTTTCTTTAGGATAAATAATACTGGATATCCTACTAATAACTATAACGGTCTAATATATCCCTTTTATAAGTTCTCCTAGACAAACTCTTTAAGTGCCACTAACTCGGTTTTAGTAAGCTTATAAATTAGAAAGAACTTTAGACTTACTTCCTTTCCTAACTCTATCTTATAGTCCTATACTATATACTTTAACAGCTTTTCACTTTCTAGTAACCATAACTTTTTACTATACTTATGGTATCTCTTTAGTATATAACTTAAGCCTTGCTTAGTCTCTTCGTATATTGCTCCAACTTAGTACCATACCAACTTAGTTTGCTGTTACATTCTATACTGTTAAGTATCCTTAATACTAACCTAACCTATAACCTAATTGATCTTTAGATTATATTCCTATAACTAAGGCATTTCTAGTATCGCCTTATCCTATCCTAATAGTAGGATATTAAAAGATATCTTTACTAGTCTCCCTTTAATAGTCAACTAAATAGGTCCTATTTTAAAATTAATAATACCTCCTCTATAGGCTATCTAATCTCCTAAAATTATTATAAGTAGATATAGGTGTTCCCTTTATCTATATAGTAACCCTATCCTTTCTACTGCCTTTAGTGATATGTGGTTCCTTATTGCTCTACTATCTATTAATGCTTTAAACTGCAGATCTTGCTACTTAACTTATAAGTTTAGGTATTATCCTTAAATTCCTTTAAGGGTCTAAGGCTCTAATACTAGTTCCCTCTAGTTCTATACACCTCCCCTTTTCCTAACTGTTGGCTACTAGATCCTATTTATACTTAGTCTAACTTAGGCCAATACTTAGTTTATTTCTTTTTCTCTATATGCTATAGATAAGTATTTTCTAGGCACTTCTACCACTATTATCCGTCTAGGTATTCTTCTATAAGAAATCTTCCTAGTTAAAGTATTAAGTCTCCTTAACCTTATACTTCTACTAGGTGCCATCTATATATATACTTAGTATTCCTAAACCGTCTTTCTTCTAGTGCCTAATATATCCTTATTAGGTATTTCCAGTTCTTATCCTTTAGTGCTCTATATATGTTGCATATATTATCCATATAAGCTATCTATAATAGTATATAATGCGCTAAGTGACTTAGGTTAACTCTTAGTTTATCTTTATCCTTAAGTTTAAACCTCTAGTTTGCTAATCTTGCTATTAATCTTTTATTTGCGGGTACTAAGACTTATCTTTTACTTCTCTAGTCCCTAGATCCTTCTTCTAGGTTCCTTAACGTTATAATTAATACTCCTTTAATATAACTTATACATTTTTCCATAATAGGTTAGTTTTGGACAACTTTTTTATCTAGCTATATATAAAAGTCTTCCTATTTATTGTTATGTCATTACCTATACCACTTTCCGTATAACTGATTTAGTGTATATAGTCTGTCTATAAGAAAGTACCTTGTTATCGCTGCATTATAACATCCTTTAGTATATCTTTCTTTAAACCTAGTTAGAATATCTAGATCCTCTTCTTATTCCAGTTTATCTAACCACTTTGCCCTAGGTATCCCTGCACTTGGCCTATTAGTAATTCTTTATATAGGTACTCTATCCCTTCTATAGTTTAACACGCTAGATCTCTGGTCTAGTTTCTATTCTTGCTATACAATAATTCTTGTTCTAAACTTATCTATAGTTTCTTGTTTTCTGCATCTTGCAGCTAGATCTTTATAGTTATCTTACTTTTTAATCCTGGTATTAACTTTTTAATCTTTAGGCTAAACACTGCGTTTACCTAGGATTGCTAACATTTTTATTCGTTCCCTAAACTTATAGTTCTTAAACTTGCGTCCTATACTTAATTATTTATCTATAAATTAAGTCGCTGCCCTTTTCTATTAGTTTTTATCCATTATAGGTTCCTAAGCTGTCCTTATTATATCTTGTAAGTCTAGAGCCTTCCTTATCTTATTATAAGAATCTTAGACCTGTGGCCTTTTGCCTTTATTAAGTAATAAGCTAGCACTAGCAGTTATTTACTTACTTAGTTTCTTTTAAACATTACTCCTTTTATCTTATAAAGCGATGGAAATTATATCTAATGGTGTTATAATACCTATTACTAAACCTTATTTTGTAATGGTCTTAGTTTCTACTTCTGTTTTAACTTCTCTAAGGTCTATATACTTCTAGTAAGCTGCCTTTATTACCCCGTTATTAGTAAATGCTTTGCCTATATTAAACTTATTATCTTTAATGTCCAATCTATAAGCTAGTTTGTTAGTTCCTTTAAACTTAGATAATAATAGCTCCTATAGCTAATAGCTTATGCTATACTTAGCGTCCTTATAAATCCGGTATGCGTTATTATAACAAAACGCAAAACTATTAATTAAACACTCTTTTATTCCTTATAGTATACTATTATCCCTTTATATGTGCGTGCCATCTGCTAGTCTTGTTCCCTTTACTACGTAATTACTCTAACTACCTCTATAGTCTCTAGCGAAATAACCCTATTTTCCACAATTTATATAAGCCCTATCTTTAAACCATCTTTCTTATTATAGAGTCCGCCTAAATATCTTCTACTGCTGAGATTTCTAGTTTAGCCTCTACTCCTAGGTCCTTTAATTACTAGATCCTTAAATTCTAGGTTTCTATAGTTTCTTTATCCATCTTTTGGATTCTTTGGTACCGCTTAGGTCTATTAGCTCTGCGCCATTCTATAATTTTTAACTTTGTGTTAGTTATTACGTACTCTACGCCTTATATAACTATAGAACTCTATCCTAACCTTTCTTAGCCTATTCCCTTTAGTAGATCCTGTTATTAATCTTTATTAACTAATTTATTAACTCCCTTAGGGTATCCGTATCTTCTATTAGGATAATTACGTCCTGGACTTTAGCCTTAAGTCCTTATTTATACTGTGTTATAAGCGCCCTATTATTCTACTTAACCTATATAGCTAGTGTTTAAAACTGCGTTATATACTTAATTGCTAAAGTGCGTTATACTAAGTTCTGAAGTTTTCATTCCGCCGTTATAGTTGCTTTAGGGTCTCTAAACATTTACGTTAACCGTTCTACAAATCTGTTCTAACTTGTAAATACATACTATATGTCTAGGTTAGTAGTCGTCATATTATTTGCTTATATCTCTATAAGGTAAAACTTAAACCACTTTAGAGCTCTTCCTATTAAGAATAGTCCTATATACGCTACCTAATCCATAGGTATTGCTAACTTCGCTCCTTCCTATATAACCTTAAAATATATCTACATAAGAAACCCTTTAAGCTTTAATTTCTCTTCTAAGAACCGTTTAATTAAAGGTAACTTGACCTTTACTACTCTAATTCTACTAATGCATTCTTTAAGTAGCCTACTACTATCTTATAAGCGATTAACCATTTCTTATAACTAACCTTGTATAACCACTTAAGAATCCGTATCTGCTATACTGGTGTCTCCTAACCCTGAGGTCGTGGCTGCCGTTAATATTATTATAACTAGTGCTTTGGGTGGCATGTTATTTAACCTTATTTAATACTATAACCTTAATAGTAAATATGTAACGGAACCTTATAGTAGTAACTACAGTAGGTCCTGTTATTAGGCTAGGTATATAGGTAAGAACAATTTAATAACGTAATAATAACTAGTGGAGTAGTTGCCTAATAGATTAACTCTAATTATATTCTAAGATTTACTATAAAGAGAGAACTATCTGGGTAGGGACTATAGTCCTTTAAATATACAACCATACGCCTAAGAAATCCCTTTGCTCTATAAAGTACGTGTGCTCTATATACTTTGTATAGATCACACAGATTACATAGATTATATAGATTACACTATATAACCTTAGCTACTATTCCTCGTCACATAGTTCTACCGGTTCTATTCTAGACCGTGCCTATATTAACTAATTAGCTTCCTCCAACTCTTCTCTAAGTAGTTATAACATCGTACTTAAAGCGTCCGTAACACTATAGTTAGTTAGTTTATTTCTATACCCCTTTATATTTAAGCTCTTTTAGAATATAAATCACTAGGTTTATAGGGGGCTAAGAGCTATAATAATATACCCTATAGGGTTAGCGGCACTATCTTCCTTAGAGATATTAAGAGGTCTATAGCCGCGGCGTGTTTTCTTTTCTAGTATGGTTGCAGTGCTAGTAGTGGCTTTTGGAGACGCCTTATATTGTTTTAGGGGATATTGTTAAGCTTATAGCGGGGGCGAATGGTTCCTTATTTCCTAAGGCGAGACTCTTATTTATTTAGGCGGAATTAGATCAGTTCTAGAGCTCTAAGATCTACAATACAGCTTAGGTAATAGGTCGTTAGGTTATATGGTTTAGCTATAAATTTTAAAATAGTGGGGGGGCTTTCTTATTATTAGTAGGGGTAGGACTACGCTAGCAACCAGAGTCTTTCCAGCGTCGTTTATCTACTTATAGGTTTGCGGAGGTAATAATAGTATATTTTCTAGAGCTATTAAAGTATTGCTTACCTAGTTATCCGTATTAGGTAGAGAAGGATAATTATTAATATTAAATTCTCTATTCCGCTTAAAGCTGGAGCTAGTGGCACGGAGGGGTTTATAATCCTTAAATAGCAATAAATTACTTTAGGGAGGAGTGTAGAGGACATTCCTAACATAAATGCTATCGTGCTAATTGCTACTGTATAGGTCTAGAAAGCTCTAGAAAAGGTTTGCTTGCTCTATTACTATAATGATAGAGCCTTAATATAAACACTATTGTAGTATAATAGATGGTAAAAGACCGGTCTCTGTTAGAATATTACCTATATTTCTACTTCTTCCTATATAGACTAGAGTTTAAGGGTAATTAAGTTAATAAAAGTGTCTTAAGTATAGGGGCGTATGTTTATAAATTTAAATATAGATTAATTAGAATTAATTAAGTAAGGAAGCACCACTCCTTTAAAGGCACAGCTGCTTTTAATGTGAGGGTAAGTATTGAAATGAGGTTATTGGGGCTAAAACTCTATATATTGCTTATTTTCTATATAGGTGGTTAAAGAGATTTTAAGGAACTTTGACCAGCGGTTAAAGTTCTCTAATTAGTTAGATTCCTGCTAAGAGGTTCTCCCCAAGTCTTATTATATAATATTATTGCGGGCTTGTTTTCCAACACCCTCCCTTAAGCTTAGTTAATAATACCGCTATATATACCATATATAGGAGTATAGAATTGCTTAATAAGGGTTGCTAAAGCTCCTTTAAGGTAGAATAAGTGTCTAATAAGGAGTTACGCCCTCCCTAATATCTAGAGACAGCGCCTACTCTATAAAACGTCTCTTAAATTTTTTGGCAGCACCTCCCTATAGGTGTTCTATATTGCCTATAGAGCTCTAAAGGCCCTATAGCCTTACCCTATATCTCTCTTAAAGTATATCTATCCTTTTTACTAGTATAAGCCCTCTCTAATATCGTGGCTGTTAGATTTAGGTAGTAGGTTTAGGTAGTAGGTTAGTAAATTAAGGTTAAGTTCTGTTACTTATTTTAAGGCCTTAAGGCATTATTTAGCGCACTCTCTAAGGATCTACTAATTGTGTACTAATTTCCTATTAAGGCCTAGTATAGTTAATTAGGTCTCTATACCATTTAAAGGTATTTAAGGAAGGCGTAGAACTAAGGACCTGTAAGAGGCTTAGTAAGGCTATTAGCCGCCATATTAATTAAAGTAATATATACAAGGTTAATCCTATTGCTATTTATCTTATCTCTTATATAGTAAAACTGGATATTAATATGCTTCGTTTAATTATATTAATATAACGGCTTGAATAAATGCCGTATAGCTTAAATAAATGCCTCTAAACCAAAGCTTAAATAAATGTAACGTGTGCTTAAACAAATGCTATATTATAAAGATATTAAGGTAAGGAGTAAAAGAAGGTGGTAAGGCTACGTCTATATATATAAGCCAAGCCCTAAGCGAACCCCTAACTAGGTAACGCGCCCTAGCGCCATTATAATTAAACTAGATTTTTAGCTAATACTTTTACAGCTTAGTTATTAGTTTTAATTAAAATTCTAGCAAACTATTTGCTCTAATCTAATACACCTAATTTAGTAAGTAAAAGTTAAAGCTATATAGCCTTTTTTACTATAGCCGTTAAAGCCATATACTCTAATTAATATATTAATAGTAAAACAGTAGCTTATAGCTTTAATTTCTATAAAATTGGTCCTCTATTTAATATAAAATATAAAGCCTAATATAGAGTATCTTATAGTTTTATCTTATCCCTAGTTAGCATTACTAAAGCTAATTAGAGTAAGGTCTAGGTTCTTATCACCTCTATAAATAATTCCTCTATTAAGCAAGCCGGCTAGGTATTAAAGGATAAGTCTTATGGCCGTTATATAGGTAGAGGTAGGATTATAGGCAAAACGGCTTACTGTTAATACTATAAAGGTAATATCTAGCCTTATTTCTATTATAGGAAACATAACTAAACTAACTATACTCTAATATCTTCTAATATTGTCCTTATTAATAGTTTCTTAATTGGCTATAAGCTTAATTAAGTGCTTTATAGGTACTATTAAGGTATTAGCCTTTTATAATCTAAAACGTTTAAAAGCTTTAATAAGGTAGGCTTGCTATAAGAGTATAATCTTCTTCTTTGTTTAATCTCTTATAATTATTATACCTAAGTAAAAGCTTATTAGCCCAAGATCTATTATTTAAAAGGCTGCTTTAAGCTCTTTTTTTACCTAATTAACTATTATTATATCCTTATAAATAATCTTAGTATTATTAATATAGGCAGAAATAATTAAACCTTTCTATCCTTTACTGGTAGCGAATATACTATAATCTATATATAGACGGTAAAGTCTAAGTTTTTCTAGTAGAAACTTTAAGAGCGTCTTATACCAGATTTAAGGTAACTATTTTAGTTTATAAAGGGCCTTTTTAAAGCGGCAGACTTTACCGGCTTCTTTATAGCCTTTTAGCATAATAATATAGAGTTTTTAATCAATTAGTCTATTGTGGTTTGCAAAAGTGTTGCGAAAATCAAATTAAGCGAGCCACGTATACACAACATCGACTTTTGGTGAGTTTACCATACAAATCATATACCTGCTACGCCTGCACGTATTAGTTTTACTTCCAAAATAGTAAGGTTTTATATTTATATTATATTATCTATCTAGGTTAATTTTTAAGTGTTATAGGCGCTATGGTAGCCTATAAGAGCCTCTAGAAACAAGCCGCCAGTTAATCTATATAAGGTTCTTAACTAATTAAGCGAAATACTATTACTTAACCTGTTTATGTGGGCCTACATATAGTTCTAGCGCGCTACCTGCCTCCGCAGCCCAAGGACGTTAAGGAAGAAGAAGAGAAGGAGGAGAAGAAGAAGGTAGCGGAGGAAGAGGTAGAGTTAGAGTTGTAGGAGTTAGATAAGGACTTAGATAAGGAAGATAATAAGGATAAAAATATAGAGCTAGTTAATCTAACTATTAAGCGGGAGCCTTATAAGCCTCTAAAGGAAGAGGAAGGCTTTTAAATAGCTAGTAGGCGTATAGTTTGTTTAACTAGAGAAGCTATAGAAGCTCTTATAGCTACTAGAGTTACCCAATCTACTAAGGCCACTAAAGTCTTTAAGTTAAATTAACGTACTTAGAAGCCTACTAGGCATTTAAGCTAGAACAGTTTAAATCTAAAGTTAATATCTAGGAAGAAGCCCAAAGCTATTAAGCCTTTAAGGCCTCCGCTAAGATATAAAAATACACCTAATTAAGTTATTAGCGTAGATTTAAGCTTGCTAACTCCCTTAGAGCCCGACATAGTATGGATATACTATATAGCAATTTAGAAAGCTTGTGTAGTAGAGATAGATCTTGCTTTAACTTCTACACAGTATATTATAGGTGGAGAGCTTCTTACTAAAATTAACTGCTAGGTTAATAAAGTTAAAGCTAATTATTTAAGCAGATCCTTTAAGGATAAGTACTCTATTAGGGCGGCCGCTTCCTACAATTATATAATAGCTCGCGATATTATCCTATAAGATATCTATACTAAAGTACATATCTATAAGCTTAATGATATTATAAGGACCTAGCATATAAATAAGAAGAAAGGACTATATATAGAAGTAGTAGTTATATTAACTAAGACGCCTCCACCTGCTCCAGAATATACCTCTCCTTATACTTCTAGTATTACCTTACTGGCCAGTATGCAGATGAGCGCGCATTTATTAAATATTCTTAATCTAGGTGCATCCAATACACCTAAAAAGAAGAAGGGTAATATAAGTACAACTATTGCCTAACGTCTTGCCTTACCTAAAAGCATCTTAGTAGAGGTCCTTTTAGGTAATCTAGCTCCTTTAGTAGCCTTCTAGTAGCCTTACACCGTAAAAATATACACTAATAGTGGGGGGACCTACTAGGTAAATGGGAACCTAGAGCTTCCTTATTTTTACCACCCAGTTAATTACCTTATAATAAGGGCGGGGGCAATTAAATTAAGAATAGTAAAGCTACCAAGGAAGAACCTCCTGCTGCTATTACCATCCGTCTTTTAGTCAAGAATGGAGCTGCGGGGGGAAGGTAAAGAGAGGGGGGGGGTAGTGGGCGCATGGCCTAAGAGGATATTTTTAATTAGGAGTTAATTATAGCTATTATCCTACCCAAGGCCAATATGCTCCCCCCCCTATAGGACCCCCCCTTAACTACTATACCAACACCAGAGGATAATAGAACTTATTTTAAATACCTTAGCAACCACTTTAACTACCTTTAGTAGCTCTGGCTTTAGTAGGTACCTTACTACCGCTAGCGCTACCAACTAGTCCTATTACTAGTGACTCTAATTCTGAGGAAAGGCTTCGCGAATTCTTTAATTAGGTAAGAAAATGGCCTAGCTAGATAATACTAAAGCTTTAAACTAAACTAGAATCTATTCTTGATATACTTATTAAGAACTTCTATAACTTAAAGGCCTTGTGTATAGGGATAAGCGAGCAGGTATAGGAGGAGAAGTTAGGCCTTATAGTAGGTCTCCTACTGCGACTAAGGCGTAAACTTAAGACATTTTGAGTAATATAAAAGGGATAGTAAGTTATTAATTTCTATATACCTAGCACTAAATTATAAAAGATTGCGTCCCTAACTAGTTCTCTATTAGGTAGCTAGCCTGCCAAAAATGTTCTTCTGCTAAATAATATAACCCTATACACTATATACTAAACTGTAGGAATGTACCAAAGCTTTAATAGTCCTTAATTATATTAGAGTTTAATTAAATCTACACCTTTAAATCGTAAAAAGAAAGCTTAATTGGGTTAAACTCTAGGTAATAGGGAGGAAGATATTTAATATAGATTTAGGCGGCCGTATAAAGGTTTATAAATTCCTATATCTACTAGTTAGAATATATAGCTCTACTATATACGCGATTATTTCCTTACCTGGCTTTTATGTATTAAAGCGTTATCTAATACTAAGATTATATAGCCAGGAATATAATATAGTAGAACTGTAGATTTAATCTAGGCGTTAAATATTTTAGCAGTTATTAAGCCCTGCCAGATAAGAGTCCCAGGGAGGTAGCCGTTAACTATATAGGTAGGAAGAATACTCTAACGTTCTAACCGCTTAATTAATGTAGTATTAATCGTAGGAACGTTTATAGGGCTTTAGCCGAACTTTCTATACCTAGTTCTCTTATTGGCGCCTAATTTATTAATAAATATAAGGCGATTAACGTCCTATATACATTAGCGTCCTTTCTATGCAGTATATAGGTCCTTAGAGCGCTCCTATACTCTCCTTTATACTACCTTTCTACTCTACCTATTACGTTGGAGAGTTCGCCAAATTGATAAGAAGGATGCTATAATATTATAATCGTCCCATAGAAACCAGGCCATTTTATTAAAGAAGGCAGTTAGGCGGTCCTCTAGATAAGCAATAAGGGCCTATATAAAATATTAGCATACTTAACTGTTACGAAATTTATGTAGAGCAGTTCATTAATGAAATAGGTTGATTTATTAATAATCTTATATTGTATCTTTTTGACCTTGATCTGACGTGTCTTTAGTAATGTGTCTTCGTGCATATAACCCACGCCTTTAGAGAATATAGATTATCTAATACACCCCCTTAGCTTTAAGCTCTTTGAGGTCAAAGCTAGCCACCTTCTCGTGTTTGTTAATAAGTTAATTAAACCGTAATCTTATCTAAATCCTTCCGTCTTGCTCTAATACTGTCCCTTAGGTTCTCTAGTTGCTTCTCTTTATCTAGCTGCTCCTTAATATCCACCATCCTAATTATATTAACAAAGCTTTAAAACCTCTGCTTGGGCAGGGCCTTTGTAAGTCCATTGGCGATTATCTCCTTTATTACTATCTATTGAAATTGTACTTATCTTATTGTGTATTCCTAATATAGCCAGTGTTAATAGATGTTAATGTGTTAGAGCTTCGTGATTAGCTTTACCATGTCTTTTATAATTAGTTGGAGTATCTATATGTTGTCGCATTTAATAATTAAGGGCTCGTTTAGGCGTAATGTTATTGCTTTAAACAGCCTACTAATAAAGATAGCTTCCTTTACTGTCTATAATAGGGCTAACAACTTGGCTTCTGTGCTTAATGTTGTTACCATACCCTGCTTGTTTGCTCTCTAGGTAATTGGCCCCCTAAATAGCTTTATAATATATCCTTGCGAGCTCTTTCTGTCGACGGAGTTGTCCGCGAATGATGCATCACTGGCATAGATAAATGATTGCGCTTTACCTCTACCGTCTCTTCTATTATCTCGTCCTTTGTTGCGTATTCCTTTGTCTTTTCCTCTACCGTTTATTCCTTCCTTGTCTCCTCTATAGTAGATTGCTCTGCTCCTCGTGCTATATAGGTACTGGATTACTCTGTTTACTACTTAATAGTGCTTTTGGCTTAGGTTCTGATTGAACCTTGCTAGCTATAATACTGCAAAAGCAATATCTGGACGCGTTATAGTGGCTGCATAAAGTATTAAACCTATTTTTCTCTAATATAGCATTGTAGAAGCTGCTTCTCTTAGTAGGGATATAGGACGGACTAGTAGGTCTGTATTAAGGAACAGAAGCGTTAGATAGATTAATTGGTAATTAGTAGGGAGGAGTTCCGATTCTGCTATAGGAGTGTCTGGAAGACGCCCTCTAAGATCTATCTTATACTAGTTAGCTATCTTCTTAATATAGGCTTTCTAGGATA
>Ga0307507_10002174_pt1 | contig 42082 bp, 12 predicted proteins | sample 7_EM_MG_FD_207223 | JGI IMG/M metagenome (GOLD analysis project Ga0307507, IMG submission 207223) | Populus trichocarpa ectomycorrhiza microbial communities from riparian zone in the Pacific Northwest, United States - 7_EM | ecosystem: Host-associated > Plants > Roots > Unclassified | place... | reverse complement strand
AGTATATACTATAGTATATACTTAACATATGCAGCGTATATGCTCACTATTCTATAGGCAGACTATACTATAGTATGTACTTAGCATATGCAGCGTATATGCCTAATATTCTAGGTAGGCTATATAATAGTATATACTTAGCATATGCAGCGTATATGCTCACTATTCTATAGGTAGGCTATACAATAGTATATGCCTAGCATATACTAAGTATATACACCTTAAATATTATATAATATTATTTATTTACTAAATACTTTAAATTCTAAAACAATTAATTTTTTGTATATGCGCTGTATATATATAAAGCTTGGCGTGGTCTAAAGCTGATTATGGTCTAAAGCTGCTTTACGAGTTTAGACTATATTAAACTTTTAGACTATACCGAGTTTTTTATAGACTACGCCAAGCTATAAGCCTGTAAGCCCTGGTAGAGCTTTATATAGAGCCTTAGTAGAGCTCTATACTAAGTCTTAGTAGAGCTTTATATAGAGCCTCTGGTAGAGCTTTATATAGAGCTTTTAGCAGAGCTTCTTGTAGGGCTTCTAGTAGAGTATTTGGTAGAGCTTAATATAGAGTCTTAGTAGAGCTTTATATAGAGCTTTAAGGGAGCTTTATAAAAAGCCTTTAATAGAGCTTTAAGCTTTCTAGCAGAGCTTTCTAGTAGAGCCTTTAGTAGAGCTCCGTGTAGAGCCTATAGGAGCTTTATATAGAGCCCTATATAGAGGGTTTAGTAAAGCTTTAGTAGCTAGGGAAATTAATTATAAAGCCTAGCTCTAAGCTAGAATTATTATAGATTAGTAGACTCTTAGTTAAATATAGCATAGGCTAAAACTAAGTTAGAGGCTCTACTAAAGGCTCTACTAGAAAGCTCTGCGTAAAGCTTTACTATAGGCTCTATAAAGCCCTTAAAGCTCTATATAGAGCTCTATTAAGGCTCTGTATAGAGCTCTACTAAAGGCTATGCTAGAAGCTCTGTATGAAGCTCTATATAAAGCTCTGCATAAAGCTCTGCTAGAGGTCCTATAAAGCTTCCTTAAAGCTTTATATAGAACTCTGCTAAGACTCTATATAGAGCTTTATGTGGAGCTTTAGTAGAGCTCTATATAGAGTCTTAATAGAGCTCCGTGCTAAGCTTTAAGGGAGCTTTATAGAGAGCCTCTAGTAGAGCTTCGCGTAGAGCTTTCTAGTAAGCCTTTAGTAGATCCTAACTTAGTTTTAGCCTATACTATATTTAACTAAGAGTCTACTAATTTATAATAATTTTAGCTTAGAGCTAGGCTCTATAATTAATTTCCCTAGCTACTAAAGCTTTATTAGACCCTCTATATAGAGCTCTATATAGAGCTCTACTAAAGGCTCTACTATAAAGCTCTGCTAGAAAGCTTAAAGCTTTACTAGAGGCTCTCTATAAAGCTCCCTTAAAGCTCTATACGGAGCTCTGCTAAGGCTCTATATAGAGCTCTACTAAATGCTCTGCTAGAAGCCCTGTAAGAAGCTCTATATAAAGCTCTGTATAAAGCTCCGCACGAAGCTCTGTATAAAGCTCTATATAAAGCTCTATACAAAGCTCTACTAAGGCTCCGCGTAGAGCTCTATTAAAGGCTCTGCTAGAAGCTCTGCTAGAAGCTCTATATAAAGCTCTATATAAAGCTCTACCAGAGGCTCTCTATAAAGCTCCCTTAAAGCTCTGCATAAAGCTCTACTAAGACTTAGCATAGAGCTCTACCTAGGCTCTACACGGAGCTCTATTAAGGCTCTATATAGAGTTCTACTAAAGCTATACCCAAAGCTTTATTAAAGCCCTACTAAAGCTATACCCAAAGCTTTATTAAAGCCCTACTAAAGCTTCGTATATAGCTCTGCTAAGGCTTTATATAGAGCTCTACTAAGCTCTATATGGAGCTCTACTAGCTATACATGGAGCTCCGTATAAAGCTCTATTAAAGTTCCGTATAAAGTTCTGCCAAAGCTCTATATAGAGCTCTACTAAAGAGCTATACTAAGACTCTATATAGAGCTCTATTAAAGCTCCGCTAAATCTCTATATATATTATAATATCTACTATAATATATATTCTATTTATAGAAGGTAGATATATCTAATAGGAGTTAGTTATTTATAAGTAATTCTTTTAAGATATTTAGATTTTTATATATCTATATTATAAATAGATTAGGAGTAAAATAGTATTACTTATATCTATTTAATCTATTATAGGTCCTAATTAGACTATATAATTAATTTAGAGGGGCTTTATATTAAAACCATATAATATATATATTAATAGTTTAAAGTACTATTAATCTAAAGTTAACCTACTCTAATTCTTTAGATAAACTAGTTAAATACATTAACTTAAACTAGGCAAGAGATATTACAACTAAATATTCTATTAAAGAATATATTTTTAATATTAGAAGTAGAGTAATTAGCTAATTATTACCTTATTATATTATAAAGATATATAGGCTTTTAAGAAAGCCGTCTAGCTTATATACCTCTTAGTAGTCATTTAAGTTAAAGAGAGATTTGGTAGTAATTATAATCTCTAAAGATAACTAAGGCGCTATAGTATTAGCTAAAAACTTATTATTTTACTCTAAAATAAAGTATATTATAATATAATATTACTATATATATGTAAGGGGACTTTGTAGATAGGGGGCTATAAGGACACAATTGTGGAATAAAATAGATTGGTAAGAGAGACAAATCCTTAAGGAGGTAAGGCCTCTAGGATCGTGGAGACTATATACTATAGGCATATGCCTCTAGCACGTAACTAGCGACCATCTAAGGGGCGTCTAAAGGTTGTTTTAAAGGCAACCCGAGGTATCCGCAATAATATCCCTTATATTACCCCCCTCTTCTTGCGGTTGGCCCCCAATCGCTATTACCTTGCAGTAGGGAGATTATAAGGGCTCGTCCTAGAAGGGGTTTAGAGAGATATTAGGGAGATGTCAATATACTGCTATATATTATCTATCTATCTAACCCCTACTTTGAACTCCTAAAAACCTTAATAAGGAAAAAATATAACTGGAGAAAAAATGTAAGGATTATTAGGAGACCCCTTAAAAGCCTATTAGAAATGTACTGGTGACTATTTAGGCTAACCTAAGGATTTTTATATAACTTTACTTCCAAGCCTTTATACTGGTCTATAATTAATTATAAGTATTATAGGCAATTTAGTGTTCCTAATATGGTTCTATAGAACCTTTTAGTATAGGATTTAATATATAGAGCCTTAGCTTGCCGTTGTCTTTAACCTTTAAAATATTAATCTATAATCCTTTTTATTGGTTCTGTGCTATATATTTATCGTAGTTCTACTACCTAGTAAACAGAAAGGACACTTTATAATAGCGCCTTTAGCTATTATACAATTTATCAAAAACGTCTATAACATTATTCTTTAATACTGTAGTATCGTTTTAGGTATAATTTCACCTATATACATCTATAATTGACGTCTTAATTGGCTTCCCTAGCCGCGTAATTGGTTTTTATAAGGAAGTAATAACTAAATAGCTTATACGCGTGTTTTATTCCTTCTAAATTGCGCTATTGTAATGGAGTTATATTAGCAAGGTTGCGGCTATTTACCAAAAGGGTATTAGGAGGTAAAGTATAGAGATACCTTACTTATTAAGCTGCTTCTTTTCTTTAACACCTTACTTCCTATTATCGCTCTTCGTCCAAATTTGGACGTATCTTCGATATATTATTAAGATTTTCTTTTTTTCTATTATTAATTTAATATGCCTCTTTATTCTCCTGTTAACTACTCTTCTAATCTAGTTCTATAGCGTATTCTAGCCCTACCGCTATATATAGAACCCTAACCTCCGCTAACCCGTAACTGGTGCTAGTCCTGCCTAAATAACTTTATATGCACGTCCTTAAAAGACTAAAAGTCTAATAAGAAGATTCTGGATGCTTATAACAAGACCCACTATATAAGGTCTAATACCTTTAGTTCTTATAATTAATGCATGCGTACCAAGAGCGGTAGTTATATTAAGGTAAGCTTTCCTATCCTTAATAGGTTTCTATTGCTAACTTTAGGCTTTAATATAGCCTGGGCCTAAGTAGCGACAATCCTTTAATATCCTTAACTACTATATTGCCTAGGCTCTTTCTTATTCTAGTACTAACGCTAAACGTCTGGGTTAAATTTAAGACTATACTACAGCTATCTACACCGCCCATAATTCCTAGTAAGCTAGCCAGTAACGCCTAATAAGGGAGTAAGGTTAGTATACTAAGAATAGGGTAAAGAATAGGGGTGATAAAAAGAAGGTCGCCGTTTACCATAAAAAGGAGTTCGCGTATGCGCGTTAAGTTTTAAAAGAGCATAATATAATGCGGTATTAGGTAGGTTACCCTTTAGGTACCTAGTAGATAGGTAACTAATAATTACTATAGTAAGGTCTTAGTAGTTCTAGTCTTTACCAGCTAGCTAATGTCTCTATTTATTCTAGGCTTAAGCGTGTCTTTATTAACTATAAGCTTACGCCTTAAGAACTTTGTTGGTACTAGTTTGGGCCTAATATTAGTATTAAGCGTTTAAGGATCTCTACTCCATTTACACCTTATTAGCCTACCCCTGTTTTTATACCTACCTATACTCCTACTAAGGGATCTGGATCTGGATCTTATTTCTATTAGCTATTACTTAGTAGGCTAATGGATACTAATCCTACACCTAGGGATAAGGTATAGTGGCTTTTAATTTAGGTATTTAGGATTAATTCTTGTATATAGTAGCAATTAGGAAGGCCTTATAAAGCATTTAGGAAGGCATAGGAACACTATTTCTAATATAGACTAATAAATAGGAATATAATTCTAGCAAAATACCCTATTAATTCTATGCTATATATATAAAAAGGCCGAGGACTTGTCCTGCCTTAGGCCGTAGCCCTAATTAATCCTTATAGTTTCTGGAGCTTGTCCGTTCTATATCCAATTTAACCTATTTACTCTTTAGGGCCTCTCTTAGCCTACCGCGAGCTTTCTTTATAGGTTGCGATGATACTATAGTATTAGAGCGCTTTCTATAATTTGTAGATTATAGACCTTAGTCTCAATATTCTTTTAGAATATTTTTATAATAATTAAGGTGATCCTTTAGTTCCTATATAGAGTCCTTAGCAGGCCAGCCTAGCTATTTAACTTTATATTAAAGCTTGTTCTTAACAGACTTATAGCATAGTATAGCTTTAACCTTATACCGCTCGCCTACTACTTTAGGGTGTTTAATTGGGCCTAGATAGAAGTTCTTTTCTAGCAGTAGTCTATGCTATAGCTCCAATAAATTTACGTAAAATACTAGATGCATATGGGCTATAGATAGGGGTAGCTAAAGATAGTAGGCTAGCTTACTAACTTATTCCTTAATTTAGAAGGGACCTAGGTATCTTATATTAAGCTTCTTTAATAGTTAACAGGTCTTAATATTTGTTAAACGTAATAGAACCTTATTGCCTACGCCAAAATGCTTGTCTTGGTGTTTATAGTTGTACTAAAGTCTCTGCTGCTCTTGCGCATCTTATAGGCTCTGCTTTATATGCTTCCATTACTCCTTCTATTCCTTAAGGTATCCTTATACTCTCTAGTAGATATCCTTAGACTTCCTAGTAGGATCCTATAATTAATTATACGGCCTTAGCCAGTAATTATTAGGTATACCATTAAATCCTAATAGTTGGACGCTATAGGCAATCTAAATTAGTGCAAACTAATGCGATATATATTGTTTTAAGTTATAAGCGTACTCCGCGTATAGAAGTAGCTCGCACTAATTATCTTACTAATAGTTTAAATACATTTATAGATATAACTCCAGTTCCTAGTTCTGGCATTCCATTTACCCATCTATCTATAGATGGAAAGCCGTACTATAATGGTGGTTTATCTTTAAATAAAAGCATAGATCTAACCAGTACTGGCTTATAAAGACGCTGCCCCTATTAGTAATAATAAAGTGTAGTTAATCTACTTTAAGAAAGCATTTCTCCTTAATTAGGTTTATAAGCGCTTATATATTAATTGTCTTATTAACGGGAAGGTATTAAATGTACTTTAAAAACCTATTAATAAGTACTAGAACTAAATTGTATGTTTATCCTTACCCATCTTTTAAGGGTGGGAGATCCGTAATAAAGTCTATAGCGTAATATTACTATGGCTTACTAGTGGGGGGAACTAATTTAAGTAAACCCCATGGCTTGTGCCTTTAGATTTTATATACTTAACACTTCTTATAGTAGCTAATATACTCCTTTACTTCCTGCTTAAGCTTTAGCCAGTAGTATTTACGTTAAAGTAATTCCACTGTTTTAACTTAACTATAGTGGCCACCTAGAGTATTATCGTAATTCCTTATAAGGATCTTCTATTATAGATTTGCTTCTTATAGCACCTAAACCTTACCATTTCTACGCAGTAGGCCCATTGGGTCTAGTTCCAAATTTTAGTGCCTTTTAGCTTCCTTTCCGTTATGTTTCCGGTCTACTTCCGCATTAAAGATAGCATAAGAGGCGTCCCTCCGTTATACCTTATAGATAAGATCTATTAACCTTTTAGATGGTTCCTGGGTGAAAGCTATTTCGCCTTATACTGATCTAAGTATAAGACTAGATAGTACTATAGATCTTATAACTTCTTAGTGCGCGTACATTAGGAAGGCTGCTATAAGGTTAAAGTTCTTTGGTTATTATAGGGCTCTAGGTTCCAATTACTCTATAGCTTTACTTTTAGTTTAAGGGAATAGCTTAGTAATTAAGGGTAGTATATTACTAGGTTCCAAACTTATATTAGGGACATCCTATCTAGGTATTTTTAGACCCTTATTAGCAACGGACCAGGTACTAGCCGGAACGTCAGTAGAGACTAATAGGGTTTATACCGCCTAAGACTTAGTGCGTAAAGCTATAGATACTTAAGTATCCCACACCTAGAGCTTATTCTATAATATAGGGAGTAAGATATCTATTATCTATTTTCCTTCTCCCGTTTTAAAGCCTTTAGCATAGTCTGGCCGTTATAACGGTCCATTAGTAGGGTTATTTTCCCCTAGCTTGTATTTAATCTTAAAGTTAAATCATATAAGCTCCTCTGCCTATCTAGCTTATTAAGGTATAAGCTCCTTCGTAGTTATAAAGTAGTATAGATTATAATAATCTAAGAGTATATAAGTGGTATAGCTCGCGTGCTTAAGGTAGTGCCACCACTATTTAAAGCAGTTAACTATGGTAAGCAGTTCCTTATTATAGGTATAATACCTAACTTTAGGTCCCTAGAATTTTCTACTATAGAATACTACCGGTCTCTAGTGGAGCTGGGTAGCGTCCGGATGCCTATTAGGTTGTAGTGAGATACTAGCAAGGGCAAAATTTAATATATTAGTAACCATTATTAGTGGCTAATCTGGGTTAAAATACCGCAATAGTGGAGCTTCTATAAACTTTACACGTAGTTCCTAAAAGGCTTCCTAAACCTTTCTAGGCCATGTCCATAGTTTATACTATTTAGTTAGTCCCTTCTTAGTTTTCTTCCTTCCTACCTTTAAGCTTTTTACTCCTTAGGCCGGGTTTTAGGAAGCTTTAGTAATATAGTTAAATAGGTGTCGGGCGACGTCTAAGTAGTTATAGATAAAGCGCCTATAGAAATTAACAAAGCCTAGGAACACTTAAATATCCTAGTAGCTCTCTGGCTCCGGCTACTCTTAGATCGTCTGTACTTATACTAGGTCCATAACTACACCTATAGGCGTTATAATATAACCTAGGAACTTAACCTGCTTAGTATTAAAGACACACTTTAACGCCTTAGTATAGAGGCCTTAATTATCTAAGCGTTCCAGCACTTTGCGGATATATTGCTTGTGCTAATCCTTATCTTCTAAGTAGATTAGAATATTATTTAGGTAGATGACATATATACGGTCAACTAGTCCCCCTAAGGCTCTATAAATATATAATTAAAATGTCGTAGGCGTATTAGCCAGCCTAAAAGGCATTACTATATACTTAAAGTGGCCGTATTGGGTTTTAAAAGCGGTCTTCCACTTATCCCCTTTTTTAATATAGAGCCTATAATAGGCGTCTTATAGGTCTAGCTTTATAAAGATCTTCGCCCTAGATAGTTAATTGAGCATTTTACTAACTAGTAGTAGTGGGTAACGGTTCTTAATTATAATCTTATTAAGACCGCGATAGTCTATATATAGCCTTATAGTCCTATCTAGTTTTGGGATAAAGAGGGTCGGCGCGCCTACTAGCGACTTACTAGGCTATATCCATCCCTTTTCTAGTAAGCTATTAAGGTACTCCTATAGGATCTTAAGCTCTTTACAAGAGAGGTTATAGATAGGAAGGTTTAGCGGTTATTTGCCTTCTTTTAGATTAATTATATAATCGTATTCCAAGTTCCGCTAAAGGACTTTTACTCGCCTACCCAAAAATACCCTTAGTAAGTCCCTTAGGCCTGCTAGGATATTTGACAAATTGGGGTCGCGTTCATCCTCCGCGTTATTATTGGGTAGGTCCTGGAGGTCCCTCAGAACGCTTACGGGCAGCGTTGCTCGCTATAGTGGCTATTCATATATAGTTGCCACTGTACGTTGGACAGTTTTATGCGGTAGCTAGTGGAGGGTAGAGAACTCTTTAACACAGCGTTTAAGGTGTTATAGCATACTCTCTACATATTGCTTAAGCTAGAGTAACCTATGGCAGTAGAAGTATCTTATAGGATCTTTAAGATTACTGTCTCCCTGTAGTGTCTCCGCGACCTATCTGGTAGTTCCCCATAGGGTATCTATTACAGAAGGGTTATCGCCTATGCTAGGCTCTATACCTATCTTGCTATAGAATAGGGGTTAGATCTAATACTCCTTTAGGTATAGGGCGTATACTATTTCTCCTAGAGCTATATCTTCTAGAATATCTTTTAAGCTTATTAGTAAAATACACCCTTCTAATTCTTTATTATTTTACTATTTAAAGGCTCCTATTTTAAATCATATCTTAGAATCTACTTCCGTAAGCCAAGGATATCTAAAAATAAGGTTATAGCCTATAAAGTTAGCCACCTAGAAGGGTTGCGGGCCAACCACCTTAGTGCGGTTATATATATTAGCCACTAATACTATAAGCTTATAGGCACTATATAGTTTAATCTAATACTTATCTAGGAACCCTATAATAGGTTTCCGCTACTTTAGCAACAGGATAAGCTTATGCTCTTTTACCAAATCATATTATATAAGATTAATTTCGGCGCCGCTATTATATAGTGCTTAGAACTAATATACCTCGCCTACAGAAAGTACTATTTCTAGCTTAACAGTAATACGGAGAGTCTCTCCTTCTATATCTTGCCCTAGTTGTAGCTAGGAGAGGTCCGCAACTAGGGCTTTTCTTTTTTTAGATTATTAGTGTAGTTATGGCCCTACTTATTTTTCCAATTAGGTTTGCCTCTAGAGGAGTTTTCTCTTAACTTTTTAGAGTATTCCCATAAGGGTGCCGGACGGGTATTAGGTTGGCCCTAGGAGTCTTTCCTATTACTTAAGGTCCCTAACTTTAACCCTTCTAGATTTCTCTTTAAAAACGGCTTCTTTAAAGTTTAGGTCTGCCCTATATTACTACTAGAGTACCTATATTTCTGGTTACCCCCTAGCTTCTTACTAGAAGAGGTCTGGTTCCTTACCACATCCTTAGCGTTCAGAACCGCTCGTTTAAAATCCGTATATATAGTAATCCGCGATAGGGCTCCCACACGCTTTATTTTATTATAAATTGCTAGCTTAATTCTAGCCTAAATAAATCCAATTTTCTCCTTTTTATAGATGCTACCGTCCTCGTTTTTAAAGGGCTTTAGATCTATTAGTTAAGCATAAGTTTCTATAAAGTTTATAAACTGGCGGAAATCGTGGCAGTTAAGCTATATCCCATTCCAGAATAGTTCTACGTAATTATATTATACGATATATAGATCTTAAGTCCACTTCTTTAGGAAGGTTTACAGCTACGGCTATATAGTAATTTGCTCTTTATTAAGCTAATTTAGTGCGATCTAGTTTAGAAATCAATCTTTAATCTTACTAATAATCCAACGGGTACGCTCTTTGGTATTATCTTATATTATTAGTATCTTAAAGAAGTTATCTATTTCACAAACCTAATTATCTAACTATTGGGCGTTAGGTCTCTAGCGGAGTTCTAGATTGCTAGAGGCCTTGGCCAGTTAGTCTATATCCTTTTTCTATTTACTACGTAGATACCTCTTTAAGTCTTTTATACCTCCTTAGGTAGGTACTAGGTATCCCCTAAGAGGCCCTTAGTCTTAGCTAGGTTGTAAAAGATTTTATCTAGCTTAGATTAAGCTCTGTTAAATCTAGACCTGCCCCTAGAGGTTTCTAATATGTTTATTAGTGGCTTCTTCCCGTATAGCTTCTAAGAGCCTTACGGTAGCTTCCCAATATCCTCCTTAAAGAAAATTGGTATAGGGCTCTTAACTTTCCAACCTTAGGCCTAAGGAAGCTCTGGCTATAGAGGTAGTATTAGTACTAGTAGCTAATATAGGTTTCCCTACAAGGCTTAAGTCTTAAGTTAGTAGTTAGGTTAGATTGCCTAAAGGGGTAGGCCTGCTTAGCTTATAAGCAGTCTATACACCGCTACTATACTAATTGTAGGCCGGTAGTCTTCCGGGAGGGTTCCAGTTGGGTCCTTAATTAGGCGTGTTAGTATATTCCTCTAGTATTTCTAGTTTAGGGGAAGATTTTGGGGTTACGTCTAGCGCTTAATCTTTTAATTAGCCTAAGTGGGGCTAGAGGGGTTCTGGCTGCTTTCTAGCAGTATTATAACTATTATAGAGGGTGTTTGCGTTTTCCTTAGCGTTGCTAGTGACTGTAGGTGTGCGAGAGTCTTTGAGCTTTTAGTGCATCTAGTTTTTAGGGCTTGTTCAACCATCTTACCTAGAGGTTTATATTATCGTAATCTCTTACTATCAGAGGGACCTTCCTGCCTTAGCGCGACGGCTATCTATAAGGTATTTGTAGAGTTTCCGTTTAGGTCGTTATAAGATTTTAAGGGAAAATAGTGGATATAAATAAAAGATATAAACAAATAATCTGGTCCTTAAAGCCAGCTGCCCTTCTAGATGGAGTAGGAAGGATTTAAATATAAGGGGACTTTGTAGACAGGGGGCTATAAGGACACGATTGTGGAACAGAATAGATTGGTAAGAGAGACGAATCCTTAAGGAGGTAAGGCCTTTGGGATCGTAGAGACTATATACTATAGGCATATACCTCTGGCACGTGACCGGCGACTATCTGAGGGGCGTTTAAAGGTTGTCCTAAAGGCAACCCAAGGTGTCTGCAATAATATCCCTTACAATATAGAAGAGATAGACTAAAGAAGTAGGTCTATAGTTGTTACGGAGTAGGGGTAGTGGCTATAAGATGTATATATTTAAGGAGTCTATAAGACGTTGCGCGATTGATTATAAGGGTCGAGGGCATAAGAAGGTAATATACCCCCGCGTAGCTGACATAAGCTGTACGTAAGGTATATATAAGAGCACGGGGCTCTCCTATAGAGGCCCCTATGGTTGGGTTCCGTAATACTACCCCCCCCTCTAACTAAGGCGGAGCTCTAGTGACGCTGTGGTTACTATATATATATATAGGGGGAACGCTTAGGGTATAGAGAAAAAGAAGAAATATCATTATAGGTGTAATAGGCTCGTATAAATACTTCTAACTTAGGACTTAGGGGTTATTAGTAAGATATAAGGGGGGTCGCCAAGGCGCTAGTAGTAGGCGAGCTAATAGCGATTTTCCATCCTGGGGATAAAAAATCCTAATTGGTTGGTTTCTCCTTAGCATCTAGAATCTAACTAATTAGACAACTTTAACCGGTGGTTGAAGTTCCTAGACATCTTAAAGTTTTCTAGTTATGTAATTACACTTTGCGGCAATCTACGGCAATCTAACGGCAATTTCCTACTAAATATAGGCTAAAAAGGTAATAGTATCGGCAGCCCTATATACAGATTTTTGGCAGATATTAATTAAGGTAGCTAGGCTACTTATATTTGCGGACATTAAGCTACTAATACTATACGCCTTTTCACTACCCTAGGCCATAGTAACATCCACTCTACACTACCTTTTAATTTACTTACTAACGCTAATAGCTAGCTCTCTGCCTAATTTACCTTTTCTACCTCCGCTTAAATAAAGGTAATAAACTTATCTAGATTATTACTAAGCTGATTATAATTCTAATTAGGTAGGTTTTTCTTAAGCGCCTTATAGCTAGTTATATACCAGGCACAGCTATAAAGGGTAGTAATTTGCTTATTAGATATAATATAGCTTAAGATTAGATTCTAAACAGTGTACTAATATTTCTTCTCCATCTAGTTATAGAACTAGTTTTTTATACTTATAGTAAAGGCCTTTTAATACATCTTCCTTAAAATCCCCACTATATACAGCTTATAGATATTAAACTTTTAAAAGCCTATAAAGTAGAATTATAGTTAGAGCAATAATCCTGGCCACTAGTAGACGGAGACTATTCCTTATAGTTCTCCAATATAATCTTTTATAAGCAGCCCTTTTCCTTATTTATAAAAGTATATATATAATAGAAGAGAGCTACTCTTTTCTTAGCTTTAGTCTTTAGGCACTATACTAGTTTCTTTAGTAGAATATCTATAGGCAAAACTACAGATGTTCTACCCAGACTAAGCTCTTACCCTATATTAGATACGGACAGATTAGAATTAACATTACTATACATAGATACTCTTAAAGATATATTACTAGCAAAATTAGCAGCCCTGTCCTCTTATAGCATCTATTACTTAATATAATATTTATAGCTAAGTTAACTTGGCTAAGATTAGAAGGCTCTACTAGTATAACTGTGATTTTTAGCTGGTCTAGCAATATCCTTATATAGACCTTTATACCAATCCTTAATTAGAAATATTATCTTACCTATTTAACCACTACCACAAGCACTACGTTTAAGTTGTTGCCACATTATATTAATAGACTTGTCTTTATATATATAATACTATATAATACAGTTAATATTAGAAATATTAGCGCTATAGGTAAGTATATTAGAGGAAAGCAGAATGCGGATTTCTAAGTTAGGCTTTCTAAACTCCTTATATGGTTTGTCTTTATCCGTAATAGCTAATAATATATAATAAAACTAAACAGCTCTTCTAGCCTATACCTCTTAGTACTTATAATATACCAACCATAAATAAATTAAGTCTCTGCTTAGTAATATTAGGTCCTTTAAATTAAGAAAGATAATTATTTTTAGGATCTAGAAGGAAGTTGGCGTATATTAGATTCTCTACTTAGCAAATATAGCAGTATATATGCGGTCTATAACAAAGTATAAGCTCTTAAAGAACTTCTTAGTTCCTCGCTTAACGTATTCTCTAATAATTAATAGATCTAGCCGGTTAATTAATGTCCGCACTATATTAATATTATTTTAAAAGTCCGCCAACTCTTAAATAATCTTAAATATTATATTATTAAGTATTGCAGTATAAGTAAACTAAGGCTTCCGCCCTAATAATGACCGCACTTTTTATAGTTATATATACAAATTCTAGAATAAACCCCCCTAATTAGCTATAAGGTATACCTTATTAATTACTACTAAGCTAATATATATATAAAAGGTAGGGTTAGTAAAAGTCTTATAGAACCTTTTACCAGCTAATGGCTCTAGCAATATTAAAGTATGGGTGTATACTCTAATGCGGATTTCTTATAAAAGACGTATAAATATTATCTTGGCGTATATATAAACCGGCCTTATTCTAGGAAGCTCCTTAATCTTTACCTTTTACTCTATACTAATTATATTAAATAGCAAAATAATAATTACTACTAAGGCCTAAAGACATAGCATTATTTATATTATTATACTCTTACCAAATAAGGTTCTTATAATAAGTATTATATCTTTTTCCTTAAATAGTAGCTACCTAAGAGCTTTAAGCTGCTTTGTATGTTTATAATATGGATATGAAAAAGCAATAGCCTTATTAACCTTACTTAGCTATCCCTTGCACCGATAACAGCCTATAAAATGTGGCCCGTACACGTAGTCAAGAACATCAACTTTCTCGCGCTATTTGAGAGCCCTGGTGATGCGGCAGAACGACTTACCGCCCATACATAATTGGTGCGCACGGGCCACATTTTATAGGACGTTATTATCAGTGCAAGGGATAGGGACTTGCTCTCTCCGCAAAGCGTAAAAAGCTAATCTTAAAGGTCCTATAGCTATTACTCCTAGTCTATTCTACAACTTCTCTAAGTTTAATTATCTAACACCTAATATAGCCGCGGCTATTCTAGCACCTTATTTAACTTCCTCCCTCTCTACCTAGCAGGTTTTAGTGCTAGTATATAGTAGATTTACCTAGATATCTATAACTTAGTAATTAGCGCGCAATAAGGTTTTAGTAGGTGTTATACACTATAATATAGACGCTATATATCCGCTAGGCCATAATAGGTTCTTTAGGGTAGCTATTATAGATCTATATAGGTTTTATATATATTAACTAGCATTTAATATAGTTATATATAGTTACAAAATTGCTAATAACGCGTTTTTTTTTTAATAAAAATAATTACAAAACCTAAAAATACCTAAGTAATAAAATAATATATTCTATTAGGTGACGAAGTCACCTTCGCCTATATATATTGTTCCGTATAGCCGTGACTGGTATCTTACCAGTCACTCACTTACCTTTTAGGGTTTGTGCCGTGGCTAAGTAGTACAGGGCCTATTACCTTACAATTTTAAAAGCCTACGTTCTGTTATATAATTAATTAACTTTAGGGAATAATATAAAATACTAGTATTAATTTATTTTAATATCCGCAACGTCTATAACGCAGATATTGTTAAAAAACTAATAAACGTTGGAAATGTCCCTTAGATGTAATTCTGGTGGTTTTATACAAACGTAGTTAGTTAGCTTGCGGACCGATTAAAAATCCGGACCAACAGAATCACGTCTAAGCTTGCTGAGGTAACTTCTTCCTCATAGAGCATTTTATGTTTTCCGCCAGCCTAGTCCGTGATCTGACATATATATTACCTAAAATTAAAAAGGTTCTTTTATTAGTAAGATCCCAAAATGGATCCTTACGAGTTCTCTTTCGATATATTTAGGTTTGCAATACAAACTTACGTACTTTCGAGGATCTTACATATGATTTTAGCGTTAATAAAATATAACTTTAACTACTTACAGATTAAGTTCGAAGGGGGAACGGCGGTTCGTAGTATAATAATTGTATACCCCTAGACTAACTCTTAATGCTCCCCGTGGATTGAAACCTCACATTACCTTCAAACACCTCCTCGCTTCTCTTATTCCTCCATACATTTGCGATACGACACAATGGTTGATCTTCATACTGTCCTCCAATCTATCAACCACTACCTATCAACCCGGACCCACGACTTGGGAATCTCTATTCTCAGCGAGACCTGCTACAAGACTCTCGTACTCGACGTGGACCTTACCTCTAACAAATGTATCAAGCTTGCCATCTCGAAGGTCCTTGGAATTAGTATTATCGCCATTTCGTCAATTGTCAAAGTTCCACAAATCCTTAAGATTATTTCGGCAGGCTCGGCTTCCGGGATCTCTATCCTCTCTTACCTTCTCGAGACCTTTGCGTACCTGATTTCTCTCGCCTACAATGTACGCCAGGGCTTTCCATTTAGCACATACGGGGAGACGGGTTTGATAATGGCGCAAAATATAGTTATTATCGTCTTAGTCTTGAATTATAGCGGGACGGCGGGCACAGGTTTATTTTTCATTGCATGTTTAGCAATGAGCGCTGTCATATTATTTAGCAGAGATATCTTACACATCAAGGCGTTAAGCTATCTACAAGCTAGCGCGGGTGTTATAGGTATTGCAAGTAAGCTTCCGCAGATTTTGACCGTTTGGCAAGAGGGCGGAACTGGACAATTAAGCGCTTTTGTTGTAAGTCATCCATTATTTGTAAATCCTTCTTGCCCATTGAGCCTCGGCATTTATTTAATGCTAATTAATTGACTACATAGGTCCTCAACTACCTGGCGGGATCCCTTTCTCGAATCTTTACAACGTTACAAGAAGTGGATGATAAACTGACTCTGTATCGCTTTATTGCTGGATTTGCTCTCAACGGAATCCTAGCTCTACAAACAGTCATGTACTGGAATACGCCTGATAAGATGGTTGTTAAATACAAAGAGAATGGGAGAGGCAGGGAAACAATTGCAATTGGAAAGACAAAAGATCAATAATTTGAAAAGTGTAGATACAGGAGGTGTTATGCCAGACGATTCCACATCCCATCCTCCGGCCGTAACAGTTGGCAGGATTTCAGTATAGCTTCGGCGAGTATCAAGTCTGTAGGAGTGGTAATCTTCATATTTTCGTCGTTTCCTTGAACAAGCCAAATATCAACCCCTGAAGCTTCCACGAGCGACGCATCGTCCGCGATGCTGTCATGGTATTCTCGCGCGTAGGCTTTGCGGATTATTTTAGACCTGAAAACCTGCGGCGTCTGCACTAGCCGATACCTGCTTCTGACCAATGCTATGGAGCTGTTCCCAGTAAGCTCGCGCAGCGATTCCTTCAATTCAACGACTGGAACGGCGCTCCCTTGCGTCTCGGCGATTTCAAAGCACTTCTGGCTCGTTTGGAGGCTGGGGAAGGGGCGCACACCATCATGCACGGCGATCAGGTCACCACTTGCCAGCTGCAGCGCGTTTTGGACTGAGTGGAAGCGTTCTTTGCCTCCTGCAACTACTTCGTGGGCTACTTCAAATCGATACTGGCGGCACAGATCTTGCCAGTAGGACAGCCAGTCCTCCGGCAGCGAAACTATGATTTGCGCAGCGGAATCAAATACGTAGAAACAACGGATTGTGTGGAACAGAATCGGTTCGCCGGCGAGCAGGAGAAACTGTTTAGGCAGATCTCCGCCGATGCGCTTGCCTACTCCCCCTGCTGTAATGATGATTGAACACTTCATTTGTCTTGCGTGTATAATTGGAGTGGAAACGGGCGGTTGTTTAAAGCTTAAGGAAGTACGCGGAAGGCGGCTTATGTGATTAGTACGAGCACCAAGTATTTATAGAGAATGAAAGGATTCATTTTGACTCAGCATGCTCAGACTAAGAAACCGATGAATATCCGCTACGCGGATTATCGAATATCCACAAGCTAACCTATTCGATCGATCCATCTGTTTCTTGATCTGAGCCACTTTGGTAAGCTTTTGGAAGCTAAGCCGCTTTATTTATATAAGGTAAACCATTAACTTTAACAAAATTAATGTAAGTAAACGCCACGTTTATTATCCTGTCAATACCTACATTAAAATTGCCTTAATTAGCTTTTTAATTAATAGATTTTTTAAAACCAACTGCTAGCTATAGGTGTATTTAAATGGCGTTAAAAAACCCCTTCATTTCATCTAGCAGGAGCTAATTTTCTCAAGCTTTTAATAATAAACTACCCTCTTTATTAACTAATACTGTTAAAAGATTTATTTAAAGTATTAAAGAAAAAAAAATAAGGGAGCTTTTTAATAAACTCTTAAAGGACATTAATATTTTGGTTATTTATAGACGTGGCCTCACCACCTTCTCCTGCTCCTTAGCTTAATATCTTCGTAATATAGCATTCGTTTGCTTTATCTTGGAAGTATTCGTTCAAGTTTCAGCAGAGGCATTTGTTCGATGGTTCGAGCCGTCATAATTGTAATAATAAGAAGTGAATATCCGTAATATTAGTAATGCGGATTTAGTGACGTGCTTTACAAACGTCTGCCAAAGTGTCTCAGACCACAATGGGGTAGATGGCCTAAACGTGGTTTAGTGCCATCGGGCCGGATTTATCCGGCATCCCATTGTGGTCTGAGCATGCTGAGACAAGGATTCATTAGCGAACTGGTCAAGCACGTGTGGCCCATTGACCCTTGGGCTCTTCTATAAATACTAAGCGGATGTCGCCTCGAGTTTATATTCCAAATATCCACATTTGACAACAGTGTCCACGCAACACTTCACCTTTTTGACTCGTCCGTGGAGTATTGCACCCTAGAGAGTCTGCACGATGGCAAAAAAGCGCATTGCCATCTTAGGTTCTACAGGTTCGATCGGAACGCAGGCGCTCGAAGTTATTGAAGCGTATCCAGACCGTTTCAGCCTCCAGGTGCTGACCGCCCATCAGAACGCAAAGAGACTGATTAACCAGGCGCTCCGCTATGCGCCGCAGTGTGTGGTGATCGTCCGCGAAGATGCGTACGAAGAAGTGAACGAGGCGCTCGCGGGGGCGGGAATCCAGGTGTATACCGGCGAAGCCTCCCTAGCGCAGGTCGTAGCTTTGGAGGATGTCGATATGATCTTGGCCGCACTGGTGGGCTATGCCGGGCTCAAGCCAACGCTAGCAGCCATTGTCGCGAAGAAAGACATCGCGTTGGCCAACAAGGAAACCCTCGTCGTTGCCGGCGAATTGGTTACCCGTTTGGCACGAGAAAACGGCGTGAACATCTATCCTGTTGATTCCGAACATTCAGCTATTTTCCAGTGCCTGCTGGGAGAACGCTGCAACGCACTGGAGAAGATCTACCTGACGGCGTCAGGCGGGCCTTTCCGTGGCTGGAGCAAGGACTCTCTGCAAAATGTGACGCCGCAACAGGCCCTGAAGCATCCCAACTGGTCTATGGGAGCCAAAATCACCATCGACTCGGCCTCGCTGATGAACAAGGGGTTCGAGGTGATCGAAGCCAAATGGTTGTTTGACCTCAGGCCAGACCAGATTGATGTCATTGTCCATCCGCAGTCGATTGTGCATTCGCTCGTGCAATTCCAGGACGGAAGCATTAAAGCGCAAATGGGATTGCCGGACATGAAACTGCCCATCCAGTTTGCGTTGACGTGCCCGGAGCGTGTGAAGAACGATTTTCCACGATTTAGTTTCACGGATTATCCACAACTAACTTTCGAGAAACCGGATCGCGAAATATTCCGAAACCTCGACCTTGCCTACGAAGCTATGGAACTTGGTGGAACTGCTGCCTGCGCTTTGAATGCAGCAAACGAAGTCACTGTTCAAGCCTTCTTGGAATTGAAGATAGATTTCGTACAGGCCGGTGAGATCAACGAAAAGGTAATGCGTGCTGTGAATGTCGTGCAAAGTCCTGGCTACGAAGATTATTTAGCTGTCGACAAGGAAGCTCGCACTATGGCCGGATTGTTCTGTTCAGTTGGCGGGTTCAAAGATCAAGAGGGCTAAAGGTTTTCTACAGGGAGCAATGAAACAAGATACTTTCTTTCACCATTGTATTTCAAGCATCTCAAAATCCAGGCATATATGAACGTTCTCCGCAGCACGAGTACTGCTCATTGGGAATGGCTAGGACGGTGGTGAGTAAAGAGCCGACCCAGTTTTGGATAATAGAGCCAACCCATTCTTCTGACTAGACCACTTCCCCCTGAATTGTAGCCATCACTTTCCTAGCACGCTCGCTTGCTCTAAACTCCAAATACCAAATACCTTGATATCTACCAGTTGCCAACTTTCCATTCTTGATCGGAATTGTAATACTCGAACCAATTAGTGCGGTTTTAATATGTGCCTATTCCAAATATCTTATCAGTCTCTGCAGCACCTTCTACGAAAAGAGGAGAAAAATTTACGGGCATATCATCAGGCCCTTCCTCAGCATGGCGATACATCCCCCCTTCCTTATCCTCCGGGGCAATCCTATCCAAAGCATCACTCAAATCACTCCTCACATCCTCATCCAAATTCTCGTTCAACCCCAGCGCACAGCTAGTATGCTGCACAAATAAATGGAGCAAGCCAATTTTGTACCCTCCAATTTGAGGTACTTCCTTTTCTACCAAGTCTGTGATTAGGTAGCTGCCTCTCGACTTCAACGGAAGCGTGAATGTTGTTTGGGACCATGCCATTTTGTGGGGTAGATAGAGAGAGATGTGATAGATAAAAGCATAGACGGGTGAACTGCGGGGAGAAGTCTGGAGAAGGCTTGGGACGAAAGGAGAGCCTACGAAGAAGCATGGATAAGTAGGAGGAGAGCACGAGAAACTTTACTGCCGAGTTCTTAGCGTTAGGACAGTCTTGGAATCAGCTCATCTCAGGTGCCTCGGCCGCTTCGCGAGGAATTTGTGGCGGTTGCATAACTCAGCCCCTGCAACCCTCCCAATTCCTCTGCGAAGCGTCTGGGAGCTTATGGGCGCGTGCTTGCTGTAAGCCAGGCCACTTTATTAACGCATGCTATTTTTAAGCAGCCATAACAGGGCCAATCACACTTGGGAACAAGCAAGCTGTCAAGCCCGCTTTGACTACTACGAGCACCTTGCACATCATCACGGACCTTTAGAAGTGCCTTGCACTGGTGCACCTACCATATACTTGTCCATGCGGGCTTGACAGCTTGCTTATTCCCAAGTCTGCCGGGCCAATTCAGCACTACAGCTACAGTTGTCCATGCATTTAAATTAAAGTCTTAGCCACCCAGACGAGACAGCCACCCACAGGGTGGCTAAAAATACCCTAAAAATAAAAAAATAAAAATAACACTCGCTTAGGTTACGCTAACCGAAATATATTTTTAAATCGTTAGTACCTATATAAAAATACTACCTACCTATAGGCACGTTTAACACTATAAATATTAATAAATAATTATTTATTATTTATTATTTAAATAAGTTAACCTTTAGTTAAAATATTAGACTTCTTCTAGTCCTTGAAACACTTAGTAATCTCCAACATTTCTGCGCTAAGTCTAGACCTTTCCCAGCTTATTATACGACGCCCGCCAATGTTAATAAAGTTATAGTACCTCTTAGGGAGAAGCTTGCAAAGTTCCTTGTTAGTAAGTCCTTTTTTAAGTTTTATAAACTTCTTAAAGTCTAAAGGTAAAAGTCCGTAGAGTTCTATAGGGGAGTTATTTTCTAAAAGGTTAACTATATCTATCCTATTACTATAGAGGATATAGTTCTGTTCTTTATTAAGCTTATATAGTTATAATTAAAAGGCTATAGCAACGGTCTAGCCTTTTTTACGTGCTATATAGTAAAAGGCTATAACACTTATATAATAGTAGTTATTTATAGGTGGGATAATAAGGGGTTCCTTAGGTTAATATCCTAGGGAGAAAATAGAGGTAGTTAGGCCGTGCCCTAGATAAGTCTCTCTGCAGTATTTAGAGTTAAAGGTTACTTCTCTCTTTTCCTAGTTAATAGCGGGGTTATATTATTTAAGCTAGCTTATTTTAAGGATAATAGAGTAGTTAGTAAGTGGTATAATATAGGCCTAAAGCTCTTCCTGGTACCCATTTATATTTAGGTAAAATTATACTATATAGGTAATCTTCTATATAGTATAACTACTGTTAGTGAGTTATAGGGCGTAGGCTTTAGTAAGGGGTAAAATAGGTAGGTTATAAGTATACATAAATTAGGTATCTATAAATTTATTAATAGCTCCGCAATTAATTATAGAACGGCTTTTATATTATTTTTTGGTAGTAGTTTCTATTATAGGTAAAACTATCTATTTCTATCTATTTATCTTTACTAAGTTATTTATTAAGTAGGCTAATATATAAATCCCTTTATTGTTAAGGCGTTCTAACCTATAACTTAGGGCCAGGACTTAGCGTTTTCCGCTTCTATATCCAACTCTACTGCTATTACTACGTTTTTATTTTATATGGTAGCAGTATATAGTAACATATTTGGTGTTTAAGGTATTATATTAGGTATTAGGTAGCAGCTACTAAACCTAGCTATTAGGCAGTTTAGGTTATTGCAATAATAGCCTTCTTAATAGCATCTATAGCAGCATCCTAGTTTTTAGAGTAGCTTACGCTCTCTATCTAGGAGTTTTTACGGAAAGGTTAGTATAGAAAAGTTAATATTTGCTCTAGTAGTACTTAAGGTAGTAGGTATTAGTAGCTTAGTATATATAGGTTTAGTAGGCCTAGAGGGCTTCTATAGCGAGGTCTTTAGGTAAAGATTAGCTATAGTAATCTAATTTAATTATCGTTTAATCTTCTATAGGGCTACTACTATATTATAAACATTGTTATAGTTATAGCTGGCGGCTGCGTAACTAAGGCAATAAGTAACTTTTTTAAGGAGATTCTTTTAGTCTTGTCACAGAGCGAGTATAAGCGACGATAATATATAGCAAAGTAGATATTATTAAGCTACGTATATAAACTATATAATGAAGTCAAGACGTTGCGTAAGGAGAGAAGGTAAGGAAACGGGAAGAAAGGGTATATATTGTTAGTTTAGTTGCTTGGTTGATACATATACAGAGTAGAATAGGATTTAAGGGGCGGTCCTGGCAGAACTTGGCAGAATTTGGTAGGCTTTAGCGGAATATGGCAGAATTCGGTAGATTCTGGCGGAATATAACAGATTGCCGTCTCGCGGTCGGTCTCTTCTTACTACGTTAGTGGAAACAGGTGGACGTGTATAAGGTATCACGGAGGTGTCCTATAATAGTACCCCCCCTTTAAACTCGAGCTTCTATAAGATAGGGCTATAGTAGTTCTAGGTGGAGTTTATAGAAGTCTTTTGCGGCTTGTGTAAGTCCTATAGAGTTAATGGGTTCCTATATAGGCTTATTAGAACCTCTCTATTTTATAAAATATATATATTGGCGTTTTTGTTTATTATACTTAATGTTGTCAATTCTTTTAATAAAGTACTTATCCTTACTATCCACCTTAACTAGTGGGGGAGGGTCTTGGATCTGTCTAGGTAGGGCATCTAATATAGGGGCAGTAGGGTGGAGGACTGACGTATAGAATATAGGATAGATTTTAACCATATTAGGGAGCTTTAGTCGGTAGGTATAAGGAAAGACAACTTTCTTAACTTTATAAGGGCTGGCGTTCTTCTAATTAAATTTTTTAGTAGGTTGTTTTATATTTAGATTTCTTATATCCAACTAGACAAAGTTACTAATTTAGTAAACTAGTGCTAGGGTTTGGTTCTTATTTGCTGCAGCTTTATAGATAGATTGGGCCTATGTTATTTTATTAATAAGGAACTCTTATAGTTCTTCTATCTTCTTTATAAATTTATTTGCTTCTGTAACCTATAAGGCTTAATAGGCTAGGCGAGGAACGTTACTAAAGGGTTTAAAACCTATTCGCGGATGCTGGCCGTAGTTGGCCAGAAATGGGGAGACCTTTATAGTTTCCGAGATGGAGTTATTTATAGTAAACTTAGTAAATATAAGCCAGTCTATCTAGTTGTCCTGCAAATACAACGTGTATATCTGGATATACTATTCTATAATAGCATTTACACGTTCTATTTAACCGTCCGTTTCCGGGTAGTATGCCGTAGACAATAGTGCTTTAATGTAGAGTTAGGTAGTTAGTTCTTTCTAGAATATAGAGATAAACTGTCTACCTCTATTAGAGATAATCGTTTTGGGAAGTCTGTGGAGTTTCTATACGTGGTCTAGGAACAGTTGGGCAACGGTAAGTACTAATATATTAGGGCAGGCGATTAAGTGTTTTATCTTAGATAGTCGGTCTATAACTACTATAATGTTTATGCAGCCTTTACTTTCGGGGAGATTAATAATAAAGTTAATTAAGATATCTTTCTATCTTTGGTCTGGAATAGGTAGTGGCTTTAGAAAGCCGTTATATGTCTTATATAAAGCTTTAGCTCGTCGGCAGGTATGGTAGCTAGCGATATATCTTTATATCGTATTATATATATTCGGCTAGTAGTACTCTTATTAAAGCAGTTCTAGGGTTTTTCCTTGGCCTAGGTAACCGGCTACTGGCAGATTATATATATGTTTAAGGAGCTTAAGCTTAAGCTCGTTATAGTTAGGTATAACTAGACGGTTCTAGTAGTATAAGCGGCCTCTGTGGGCTTTGTATTTACTTAGAGAAATCCTTTTAGAGCATCTAACGCCGTCTTGAATTAGCTTAAGCGTCTCTTAGATAAACTCGTTATTTGGGTATTTGTCGGCTATAATCTGTTTAATAGTTCGATTGGTTATTTTAAGGACGTATACTAAGAGATCTTTAGTAGGGGGTTTAAATAGTTTAGGGCGGAGTAGAGTCTAATTACGGTAAAAGCGCGCTTTTTCTTAAGCTAGTGCATCTTATAAATATTAGGTTAGGGTATTAGGTTTCTAGCCTTAAACGCCTAAGCGATATATAATAGAGAATTGGAAACAGGACAGATATTCTAACTAGCGGGCCTATTAGTGGCTTAGCTGTTTCGTGGTTGTGAAGTATTATAGGTTCTTATAGTTGCTAAGAACCTTAATTAGGAATCTAGAGCCTTCTAGTTCGGGTCGCCATTATTTAAAATATCTAATAATAGCTAATAGTTCCTTATTATAGATCTTATAATTGTATTTAGCTAGACTTAGTTGTTTTAAAAAGTATGCTATAGGGTGCAATACTCCTTCCTTATTATATTAAGACAGGATGCCTCCAGTAATGTAGTTGGATGAGTTAGCTTCTATAACACTCATTTGGTTTAGGTTAAAGTGTTAAAGTATAGGTGTAGTAGTAAATATAACTTTTAGGTAAGTAAAAGCTTTCTTGCATTCCCTATTAAAGATAAAGGCTTTATCCTTTTATATTAAGGCTATAAGGGGTAAAACTAAGGCGGAGAAGTTATTAATAAACCGTTAGTAGAAATTGGCAAATCCTATAAAGGCCCTTATATCCTTAACATTCTTAGGTTCTTACCAGTTTATAATTACTTTAACTTTTTTAGGGTCCATTTATATACTATCTATAGAAATAATAAGTCCAAGGTATAGAACTTCCGTTTTATGGAACTTGCATTTATCTATATCTAACTATAGGCCAGCTCCGCGCAAGGCTTGCAGGACCAGTTTAACATATTTTTAATATTTAGCTAGATTATTACTATATATTAAGATGTCGTTAATATAAGCAGTATAAAAGACGTCTAGGTATGGGTGCAGGGTGTTATTTATAAAGTGTTAAAAAGAACTTAGGGCGTTTATAAGGCTAAATAGCATTACTAAGTACTTAAATAATCCGTATTGAGTACGAAATGCAGTAAGCTATTTATCTCCTTTTATAATACGGAGGCGGTTAAATGCGTGGATAATATTAAGCTTTATATAAAAGCGAGCCTTACTTAATTAGTTCAGTGTCTCTTAAATTAATAGGATTGGGTATTGGTTCTTAATAGTAACAGCGTTAAGAGCTTAGTAGTCCACACAGAAGCATAAACTACTGCTAGGTTTCTTAACAAAGATTACTAGCGTGGCTATAAGTAAAGAGCTTGCTTTGATAAATCCTTTATCTAGATATTTATCTAAGTACTTCCATAGTACCTAAAGTTCGTTTTAGGATATCCTATATAGGGGTCTAAATCTAGGATGTTTTTCTTCTTTAATTACAATCTTATAATTGTATAGGCGGCGTTTCAGTAGCTTATTAGCTTCCTTTTATAAGAATATATCTAGGTATTTATAGTACTCTACTGGTACCTTTGTGGTAGGGTTAGTGTGCTTCTTTAGCGCTAAGGCCTTCTTAATATCGGCCATTGTAATAGCGAAGATTATATATTCTGGTTTTCTGGCGAGTTGTATAAGCGAAGTAGCTCTAATTATATGGATATTTAAGGCGTTAAGCAGGCTTAGATTATTCTTAGTTTCTTATACAGTTTCCTATTCGGTTTCGGGTTTAGTATTAAATATAGAGTTAGTATTAGATTTAGGTTCGGGCTCTTTAAGTATCTTTTTTATAGTAGAATACTAGTTCTTCTAGTACTTTCGTATATTAAGCTTCTGCTTAGTTTGGGGCAGTGCAGTAGTTAGGGTTAGTTTATGTAATTTAGTATAATTTCCGGGTCCTTAGTGGACGTCGGTGGAAATCTTATATTTATAGAATTTGGTGGAATTTTTGGGTTTTGGTTTAGGGTCTAAGCCATAAGTTATAAGGCACTTCTGCTTGTAATAGGAGGCGGTAAATAGAAGCTTAAGGTTATCCTAGTTAATGGTTACCTTATATAGCTTTATCTAGGGTTGTCTAAGGATTACTAGGTAACCTAGGGTAGTAATAAAGAGCTTAATTAATTCTTTATGGTTCAGGTATTGGAGTCTTAGGGCCACTATATAAGTAATACGGCCTAAAATAGTACATTTACCATTAAATCTAAATACGTTAATATGCCGGTTAAGGGGTATTAGGGTAAACCTATTGTTTTATATATAGATCTTATTAATAAATCCTATACTGCTAGCTCCTATGTTAATTAGGACTTAAGTATTAGCCTATTAACCTTTTTACTAAAGACGGTAGTTAATGGTTATACTACAATCTTAAGAGTTAGGGTTTGTAATATCTAATGCATTTAATAAGATCCTGTGATATAGCTGTCCTGGAGAGCAACTTAACTCCAAAACACACCTTTTAGTGGCGAGTGGGAAGGGGTTCCTATAGAATATTAGTTATAACTTCGTCCCTATAAGTGGTGCTTGCTAGATACGGGGCTGGAACTAGGTAAAGATTAGGGACGGTAACTAGAGGATCGGTATGGTAAACGGCTGCTAGTATTAACTATTTGTAAATTCTTTTAGAAAGGGATAGAGCAGTAGCTGGAGATATAAGTATCGCTTTCGCACTTAAAATAGAGGCCGTGTTTAATACGTCGCTCTTATTTAGCGGATCCTTTTAGGGTATAGAAAAGGGTTCTAGTATTAATATCTATAGCGTCTAAGTTCTTGCGGGTCTTAGGCGGCTAGGGGGTAGAGTATTAAGGTATATATTTTAGGGCGAGGCGTAGTAAGTCATTATATAGGCCATTAATAACATTAACGTAGGTGGTAACAGTACCTAGCAGTTTAACTCCTATAAGAGATACTTTTAATTCGGGGTTTAGAGACTCTACTAGGTAATTAATTAAGGTAGGTTCGTTCTATTTAGTCTCTTTAGCGTAGCAGTGGAATTTAGTAAAGTATAATAGGAAGTTCTTAGAGCCCTATATTATCTTATTTAGTTTCCTTTATAATATAGCAACTTAGTTAGGGTCGCTATAAGATGCTATTAGTATAGTAACTAGTTCCTCTACCGTACTTGGTTAAAATGGGTATATAGTATCCGCAGCATCTCTTTTTAGGCGGCTTATAGCGTAACAAAGCTGACTATTAGGGGTAGGGTAGTGGTTAATATTACCACTTAACTTGTTCTGAAGTTGGTTAAGAAAAGAGCGTAGCTTACTCCTCTTACTAGAATAGGTGGGAGGATTAGGGAGACATTTAGATAACTTTTTTTTAGGGGCATTGACTGGCGAATTTAGGGTTAAGGAGTTAGTTTTAGATGCGTTCTTCTTATCCGGTGTTTATAGGTTAATAGTAGTAGGGATAGGTAGGGGTGACGGTATAGCAAGTAGTAGGTTATAATAAATCTCTTTAACTTCCTTTTTTAAAGATTAGATTGTCTTGTAATATTAAGTTTCTTATTAGGTAAGAGTGTCTGTAAAAGCCTCTTAGAGACTTCTTATTTGTTCAGTAAATAGGGTGCGTAGGTTGTTTATAGATAAGGGGGTTTCCAGGTTGTTCTGCATATTAGTTAGGGTAGGACAGAGTATATAGTTTAACGTAATGTAGTATTATGGAGCGAGTATAACAACAATAATATATAGTAAAGTAGATATTATTAAGCTACGTATATAAACTGTATAATAAAGTTAAAACGTTACGTAAGGAGAGAAGGTAAGGAAACGGGAAGAAAGGGTATATATTATTAGTTTAGTTGCTTAGTTAACACGTACATGGAGTAAAATAGGATTTAAGTGGCGGTCCTAGCAGAACTTGGTAGAATTCGGTGGGCTTTAGCGGAATATAGCAGAATTTGGTGGATTCTGGCGAAATATAACAGATTGCCGTCTCGCGGTCGGTCTCTTCTTACTGCGTTAGTGGAAACAGGTGGACGTATATAAGGTATTACAGAGGTGTCCTATAATAAGTCTTTAGTATTGTCTTAGGTAAGGGCTCTAGTATATTCCTAGAATTTAATATAAAACTTATTAAATAATTTGGTAAGGCTTATCTTTAGGGTATATAGTTTAGCTTAGCTAGTAGCCAATAGGCTATAGTCGCGGTATATTAGGTTGAGATTGTTAAGAACCTTTTAGTAGGACTACTACTTCTAGGGGCCGTTAGTCTCCTATTAGGCGAAGAGTTTATTAAATAGTATACCCTTTATTCGCCTAATAATATAGCTAATCTTAGTATCTTTTATAAGAAAAAGGTAGGCACTCTAGGTTAGTTTTTTGCGGATTTATATCTTCTAGTACCTATATTCCTTACAGTCTCCCTAAAAAACTAGGGGATTAAGGTAATATGCGTTAGATCCTATAGTAGCAGCTTAGGTTTAATTATTATAGTTTTTATTATTATTGCTCTAATAGGGGTTCCTATTAGGTAAAGCTACTTAGCACTAATCCTCTATTAAGCATTAAGTAGGTAAGATTGCTGGGGGCGTAAAGACTTAGATGGCGTTATATGCAGTAGAGAAGTATTTAGTATTATTACGAATATGCTTATTAAGCTAAGATTATAGGTATTTAATTATGCCCTCTTTTTTTAGTAACCGTAGTAATAAGTATAATTTCAGCCTTCTTTAACTGTTAAACATCACATTTAAATACCTGGAGGTCGTCTTTAGTCTTTTAGCGTATATTATTAGTAAGCGCCTTATAAGCTTATAGGTCTTAAATAATATTACAATCTTAGGTAGTATGCATCTTAGCTTATATAAGCTTTAGGTAGTAGTTCTATAAACAGCGGTAGTATTTATTAGGTTCTTGTACTACTCTTTTTATAAACGTCTCAGCGTTTTATATTTTAATCTTAATAGGTAGTAACCCATTTACTTACTTATCTGTAGTTATATAATTAATAAAGGATAAAATATTATCGGTATCTACCTTATTAAGGTTATTATAGTCTTTTAGGCTACTAGGCTTCCCCTTAGGGGTTAAGGCTAGGGCTAATAAATCAAATTCTCCTAAGATTAATTGGCGGCATAGGTTAAGTATAGGTATTAAATTATTCTTTAGGTTTAATATAGTAGCTAGTAAGGAATATTATCTTACTATTATAGGTTCCTTAGAAGTTTAAAGTAAGGTAATTTATAAATACGCTACTTTTAGTAGCGCCTGCAGTATTACAGAGACGTAGAATTGGTTGTAGGCTAAGTGTTAGTGATAAAAAAGGCATAACGTAATGTTATAGGTCGGAGGCAGTAGCTATAAGACGTATATATTTAAGGAGTTTATAAAACGTTACGCGATCAATTATAAGGGTCGAGGGTATAAGGACGTGATATATCTACACGTAGCTGACATAAGCTATACGTAAGGTGTATATAAGGGTACAGGGCTCTCCTATGGAGGCCCCTATAATAGGGTTCCATAACATAAAAATAGTTAAAATAGTACAGCAAAGAATAAAAAGGTTCTATAACGCTAAAAGATTTAAGGGACTAGATCTTAAGGAGGGAGATAAAGTGTAGCTACTATACAAATTTTTTAAAAGTTAACAACTAAGTAAAAAGTTAAACCACGTTAGACTAGGACCTTTTGAAGTTATTTAGAGGATTTTACTAGTTATATTTAAACTAGACTTAGTAGCTAAAATAAAAATTTATTCTATACAGTATATTACAATACTAGAGCTAGTATATAGAAATGTTAAACTATTAGTTTATAAAATAGATACGTATAGAGGACAAGACGAAGACAAATAGTAAGTTTTAAGAATTATTAGTTATAAGGACATTAATGGCAAAATATAGTATAAAGTAAAGTGGATAGACTATAATAAAACTACCTAAAAACTACTATAGAACCTTAAAAACGCTATAGGAAAGGTATTAGAGTATTAAAAGGAATTAGGTTAGGGAGTATTAACAAGTTACCTAAGGGGGACCTAAAAGGATTAGCTACTAAGGTACTTGGAATTGTTTCCCTTACTATTAGACACTATATAATTACAGCACCTAGTGTACCAACCGCGTATTTACGCGTTAGGTGCACCAACCACTTATTACGCGTTTAGTGCACTAACCACGTGCTTATAAAGCACTAACTAATTAGGGGGGGCGCATTAGTATATAGACTACGGAGGTCGCTGTCTAAAGTTTTTGCACCTTCCAAATTAGGCAGTTAGATTACTATCCACTAGAAAACCTATAAACTCTATCTTTAACTCTTTTACAAATACTAGGATATTTATGGAATCTATCTAGCTATTATTTAGGCATAAAAAAGGCAAATTAAGGCTTAAAAGCTACTGCTTTAGAAGTTAACAGTGTTTGCGGGGTTCCTCTGCAATCGGGCGGCCAAGGCGCTTAAAAACCGTGCGACCATGAAGTACGTTCCTTTCTGCTTCAGCAGAAGCTTCTATAACCTTAATTTCTAATATTCTTAGTATGTACTTAATACTTAGATATATTATATATGAAATTCTAGTATTTTTAAGGCTCTATGGGGAGTTTTCTGGTGGATGGTAATCTAACTGCCTAATTGGGAAGGTGCAAAAACTTTAGACAGCGACCTCCGTACATAGTCTACTTTAATAGAATCGACAGTTACCATTATCCAAAAGAGCATACGATACTATACGTATTTCGTGCCCCTGGATATGACTCATTTATATCATTAAATTGATACAAACACTGATTAGTAAGCGCGCATAGATTAGTAATCACTTAACACCTCCCCCTGAGCAATACACAACAGCAACCACCTATTTATATCCTAGTACGACCTACTAAAAGGTCGGAAGTTGGGGATTATAGACTATATTACCATCTCTATATACTTATTTAAGTCTTAGTACAGTTTACCAGAAGTTTATAGACGCGAATACAGACCTTTACGGAACTCCCTGCCCTTCTGCGAACCATTATGGACCTATTAATCGCCTTTATAGACCATTATAAGACCATTTAAACTATTACGGACTGTTATAAGACCTCCTCCACCCGCTACAAGACCTCCTCCACCTGCTATAAGCTACTACCACCCGCTGCAAGCTCCTCTTAACTCGTTATAACTTATATAGATATACTACGCTATACAATATGGTAGATATAAGCAAGCAAATTAATAAAGGTTAAAAGAAGTAGAGTTAGGGAGTCAACCTTACGTCTATAACCAACGTTAACAACTACATTAAGTTTAAAATCCTTAAATACAAATACTTTAAGCTTATAAATAACGACCTATAGAAGCAATATAAGGAAGACTTTATAGACTTTATAGAAGCTATTTTTAAAGCTTATAACCCAGTTACTATCCATAACCTATAAACCCTTTTATGTTACCATAATATATAGGTTAAAAGGGATAAATAAGTAACTGTTATATAATTCTTATATAACATAATATATAAGGAGGACCAAACAGAATGGACTAAAGAGGAAATCCTAGACTATATCAAAACTGGTAGACTCTTTACTTCCTTTAAACTTAATAGAATCTCTAGCCTTATAGCTAACCCATTTAACTAAATTCGTCCTATAAGCCTAAGTAGCTTCAGAATTAATCTTACTAGCCAAAGCATACCCAATACTTAAGTTATAGACTATAACACCCCTATAAACCAAAATACGGACCAAAACCCTTTATTGCTTAAGTTATAAATCCGCAGACCACCTAATTAAAGACCTATAGTAAGGAGCTAGCTAACCTAGCTAAACTTTATACCAACGAATCTAAGTATAGCAGTGAAAACAATAACTTTAACTTTAAACTAACCATCTTTACGGACCTCTATTAGAAGGCTGATATTCCTAAACAGAAGTTTAGCCAAGCCTACTCTACCATGCTACGCGGCCTAGCCCTTAACCACTATTACACCAACCTCAAAAATAACCCCCTTAGTGTTCCCTTTAATAAGCTATATAAAGCTATACATAACTACTTTAAAGGGCCAGAATATAAGCGTAATATCCTTACATAATAGAATGCGATTAAGTTACGGGCTATAATTAACAAGAATACCAAAAAATCGACTATAGAGTGCCTACAAATTTTTATTAAAGACCTTTAGCACCTATAGCACGGCCTTAATACTAAGCTTTAAATAAACAACTTCCTATATAATAAACTTATTACAGCTTGCTAGGAAATAGAACCCTACAAGTACACCTATTATAAGCCTATAGACACCTTAGCTGGCCTTATTAATAATTTATAGTCCTCCATTATAATATATAAAGTTTTAAACCCGCTAGGCAGTACTTAAGCCTTTGTTATAAACCTACAAAACCCATAAACTAACTCAGATACCTACTTTACGGGCCGCCACTACTGCTAGCAGTACCTATACCAACTAAGTCCCACCTATAACCCCTATAGCAACTCCTATACAAAAATATACCCTTACAGGCAAACTAACTAGAAGTGCTTTATATGCGGTAAGGAGCGATATTGGTCTATAAGGTATACCTAGGAAGAGCGTAACAAGTCTAAAAAGAGATTTAACAGTTAGATTAACTAGTTTATCCTAGATTATAAAGAAAAGGAAGTAGAGAAGTCTCTTAACAAGTTAATGGAAGCCCTTATAATTAATTTTAACATAAACACTTAGGAATAAAAGACCTTAGAGACATTCCTAACTACTTTTAGACCTTTTACAGATGGCCGGGCCTTTAATATTATAACTGTATTAGCCAACCACTCCTTTATACACTTAATTGCACCTAAAAACCAACCTATAAGCATACCTATCAGACCTATTACAAATATTACGGACTATAAACAAGACCTATTTGCATATATTACCACAGAACGCTATACCCCTAAAAAATTCTATAGCGTTATAATTAATATAGGTGCCTCTAAGAAGTCTACTATAGGTTACAGACAATACCTTATATATAAGACCACCACAAATAATAATATAAAGATTGATATTATGTAAACTAGGGCCATAAACGTCCAATTTAGTATTGGCTTAACTATATTAATTAGATTAATTACAGTTAAGACTTTAATTAGCCTAGTTAACTTCTATATAGTAAAAGCGGACACCCTATTTCTACTCTGCCTTACAGATATAGACAGGTTATAAGTTTACTATAATAATATTATAGACACCCTAATTGGCCCCGCAATTGCCCCAAAAAGTAAATATATTACCCTGCCAATTATACAATAATTTAGACACCCGTTCCTTATATAGGGAGAGACTTTATCGACCTATATTTAGGAATCTTTTAACTATAATCCATACTACCTTACCAGTACGGAAATCCACCACCTACACTACTATTTTAGCTACCTATTAGCCAAAAAGCTATATAGAGTCCTTAAATACTCTAGATATAACAACATTAATAGAAAGGCAATTAACCACCTAACTAAATACTGCTCCTTCTACTAGAAATACGGACATTCCCTAGGCTAATTTAAGTTCACTCTTTATAAAGACCTTAATTTTAACCACTTAGTATATATAGACATTATATACATTAATGGCAGCCTAGTATTACATATAATTAATAAGGCAACCTGCTATTAAGCCGTCTGTTAGTTACAAAATATATCTACAAAATACACTTAGGATATTTTACGGACCTGCTAGATTAACACATATATTAAGCCCCCTAAGTATATCACCCATAATACTAATAGGAACTTTATTAGCAAGGAATTCCAATAGTATACTATGGCCATAGCTATTTTAACAAAAGCCGTTCTAGTTAAGGCGCATTAGTCTATTAGGCTTATTAAGTAAACTTACCTAGCTTTATAAAGAGCCTACTAGATTATTATAAACAAGTATAAGGATATTTAAAAGAAACTGGCTTTACAGATGGCTATAAAAACCATTAACAATACTACTGGCCCTAATGGATTAGTACCTACCCTCTTAGTTTACGAAGCCTACCTAAGGATGGGCAACCTAAATCCTCCTGCCCCATCTATTATAGAGCAAGCAGCTACAATATAAAAGGCAATAGCCAAAATAGTCAAGTTACAGGCCAAACAGGCTATTAACAGCGCTTTACACTACCGCAACGGACCTAATATAACCTTAGTTCACAACCTTCCGCTTAATTCTAAAGTTCTTATATAGCGGGAGAGCGGCAATTGGACCAGACCTTACTATTTACTAACTATAGAAAATAAAATATACTGTATATAACTTCCTAACGGACTAACTAGGTTTAAAACCACATCCATAAAACCCTATTTTTAGTCTAAAAATACCTATAATATTAAACTAGACAAACTGGAAGCCTCTATTAAACCAGATAAATTAGAAACACCTATCAAACTAGATAAACTAAAAGCACCCCTACCTACTTTAAAAGACCCCTAAAAACTTACTAAACCCACTAAACCTACTATAAAGTATGGTTAAGGACGCCCCTAAAAGCACCCTATAACTAAAAACCCTATAATAGAAAATTACCTAACCTCCACAGGCATATCTATAAGGCAACCTCTACCTACAGATATATTAGTTCTAATACAGAAATCCCTTTTTACGGACTTATAACGTAAAGAGATTAATAGACTACTTAAAAAGGGCGTCTTTACAATTATAATAGAGAGAGACGTTCTACAAGGTGTCTATATATTTAACTTATGCTTTATTAACAAAATTAAGCACCTTAGTACTAACAAAGCCTTTAAAAAATTAAGGCTTATTATATAAGCTTATAATAACCAAGAAAAGGACTTAGTCCTTACACAATCGCCTATAATTTAATAAGTTAGTCAACAGATTATACTTATACTTATGCCTAGACTACAATAAACTAAACCTATAGCCCTTTACTTATAGAACATCTTATAAGCCTATATATAGTCCAACACTTACCTAAACAAAGACATCTTTATATAACCACCCTATAAGCTTAACTTATAACTAGAAATAATTTTATAGATTATAAAACCCCTTTACAAAGTACCAGAAGCCAGAAACTATTGGTTTAAGATATATTACTAGCATTACGTTAGTAAACTTAAAATAGAATAGTTAACCTACAACTCCTGCCTCCTATACACCCTATTAAACGGCCTTAGTATTATTAGACTCTAAATAAATATTACCCTCTTCTTAGCGGACCGGACTTTTATAGATATTAAAGAAACTAAATTATAAAAGGCTAAGTTTCTAGCAAAGCCACAAGAGCAGTTAACTAAGTAGACTCCAATTAAGTTTAATAGAGGTTTAATTACATAAAAGGGCAACCTAATTAAGCTAACTTAGGAACGCCAAGCTTAAAACCTAAAGCCTACTATAGTAAAGCCTACAAACCTTATTAGTTCCCGCAGAGAGACCTATAAAACAGTAAATATAAAGGACTAATATATTGTACAGCGTGCAAGAGGCGCCTATATTGCCACAGTCTATTAACCTAAATCTACCTACAATTTATCCTTTATAGCCTAGGCAACAGATCTATAAGAAGAAAATATTAAGCAGCTTAATAAGCGTATTTAGTGGTAAATTAACAATGCAGCAAGGGGACTTACTTTTGTACCACTAAACCTAAATTCCCTTAACTTACTGGTATTTATAGACGCCTCCTTCGCCAATAATAGGGACCTATCATTACAAATTAGCTTTGTGATTATACTTACAGACCATAATTAGGACGCAAATATACTACACTAGTCTTTAATTAAATGTAAATAAGTAACCCACAGTATACTAGCTTCTAAACTATATACACTAGCTTATAGCTTTGATATAGCAGCCATAATCAAATTAATAATCTAGAAGATTCTACAATTAGAGCAGTTATACCTAGTTTTATGCACCAATTTAAAGTCCCTTTACAACTGCCTAGTTAAACTAGGTACAATACAAAAGAAGAGGCTTATGGTTGACCTAATATGCTTATATCAGGCCTATAAACGACGTAAGATTACAGAGGTTAAATAGATTAGTAGCAGAAATAACCTAGTAGACGCTATAACTAAGGCAAAGCTATATTAAGCTCTTAAAACCCTAATTAATACAAATAAGCTTAATCTAAAGGTCACAGAATGGGTAGAACAAGACTAATGGAGCTCTTATAGTTCATTTACGGTCTATTAAAAGGCTGTACGGTTTATTTACAGCCCATTAAAAGGTCGTACGGTTTATTTTACGGGCCGCAAGCAGGACTCACGGCCAGCTTAAAGCACCGTTTAGAAGGCAGCCCAGAAGGCACCTCAGGAGGGATTTTCCTATGTATTTCCTTTGTGTTTTACAGTTCTATTAAAGCAATTACGGAGGCTATACATAAGCGGCTCTATTTTTAATTGCCGCCAGTATATAATTACAGCACCTAGTATACCAACCGCGTGTTTACGCGTTAGGTGTACCAACCACTTATTTACGCGTTTGGTACACTAACCACGTGCTTATAAAGCACTGACTAATTAGGGGGGGGCGTATTAGTATATAGACTACGTAGTCTACTTTAATAGAATCGACAGTCACCATTATCCAAAAGAGCATACAATACTATACGTATTTCGTGCCCCTGGATATAACTCATTTATATTATTAAATTAATACAAACAGACACAAATCCATTTTAGCCTCTTTTTGTTTTAGCTTAAAGAGACCCTATTTAGTAAAACGCAACTCCTTAAAGCGCACCTTTTTATAAACCTTCTCTAAACAGGTTAGTTAAGCATAAGTAGCTAGTTAAGCATTAGGTGTCTACAACTCTTTACTCTAAAGACGCTAAAACTTAACCTATATATAATCTTACTTATTATAAAGTAATTAAAGCTTAGTATGGGTGGTAGAGAGTTAGTCTTTTAACTTCTTAGCAGCGGATTAAATCTAAGACCCTATAGCAAATTAGATACGGCACTAAATACCTATAGAGAATTATAAAATATACACACTTAGCGTTAGAGACGGATCGAACATTGCAAGACGACTATATGTTTGTTTGCGTACACTTAGCGCATAAAGAAGGTTAGTGACTAGATGGTGCCGTAATTGCAATATATACTAGCTTTTTTTCCATATAACAAAAATAGGATAGCATAACTTTACTAAGTAAAAGTATAATAGTTATAAGCCGATTATAATGATTAGAAACTAAGGATTTAATAGGAGGTATTAGAAATAATAAAGGTTACTAAATTAAAGATAGGAATGCTACACCTTTAATAGACAACTTAAAAATAGGTGGTATCTTTAAGGACAAAGATAAAAAGGAGGGGGATAGTGTTACAGACCTTATATTAGTAGCAGTATAACTACTAAAAAGAGATATAAATAGACTAGTAGTGGAAGTATGCGAGGCGCTAAAACTAGTTAAACCATAGGATAAGGGGTAGCTAAGTTATATAATATGTTATATTATAAGTTTAGAACGTAGGAATGTATAGGATGTACTAATATACTAACATACTAACATACTTAGTATATTTCTTAGGCGTAGAATTATATATTTAAAGGACTACAGTCCCTACCTAGATAGTTCTCTTCCTTTATAGTAAATCTTAAAATATAATTAGAGTTAATCTATTAGGCAACTACTCTACTAGTTATTATTACGTTATTAACTTATTCTTTACCTATATACCTAGCCCATTAATAATTCCACCGTAGTATTTCCTATAAGGCTTTATTATATAAAGTCTAGATATTTATAGAAAGATATACTTAAGTAATTGTGGATTAAATTATACGTTATATAATATATTTCTTAGCTAGAAATGCTTTCTTTGCCTTGTTTGCAATTATTTAATTAGTTATTAAAAGAAATAGGATAGCTTGTAGATTTAGGGCAGCGCAGAAGGTTTAAAACTTTAGGGAAACAACATTATAAAATAAAAGGTTTTGTACAAAGCATAAATCTAAAAGTGTTTTTTTAAAGACATGTCGATTAACTATTTTTTTAAGGATTTGTTTATTAAACTTAGGGTTATTTATCTATAGGTTTTATATAACAACTTAAAGGTATTTAAGAGTATCTATTATACGAACCTCTTTCCTATTTACTAGAATTATAATTCTATAATAGGATAAGTAGTGGCTTTAAAAGTTTAAGGTCTAGTTATTAGTATAGTTGCATTTATTGCAAAAATAGATAAGCTTTCTATTTTAATCGCGCTAGAGTTCTAAGGCTATTATATAATAGTAATTATGGATTATAGAACAAGTTTTTTTAAGGTTTTAAGGACTTTTAGGACGTAATATCGGATTAAGTATTAATTTAAGAGCTAGCCTCTGTAAAAGAAGAGTTAATATCCAGCTTAGAGTCTATTATTGCACAAAAATTAAGGTGGTAAAAAATTTGTTCGAATTGCCAAGACGCTTAACCGTTATTAATTCTTAACCATACACTTAGCAATTAACCGTTATTCTATTTTTAGTTAAAAATAATTTTTAATAGTTAGCCACCCTAACTACCTACCTAAGACAATGTATAGACCTCCCACGAAAACCAAAATCAAAACATCAAAATACTCCTTTACTACACCACTACTATATCCTCTACTACCCCCTAATTGCTATCACTTAACTAGGAAAATTAAATGCAAATTGTTCTTTAATTATTGGAAGCCAATTTTAGTTAATCTAGCTATTTACTTGCCCAAATATATAGTTTATTACCTCTTTTTATTTACTATTATTATAATAGCCGTTAATTAAGTAAAGAGTATTACTAAAAGCTTTAAAAGCTCTTAGTTATTAAAGAGGACTTTTTAGTTAAATGGATTAATATAATAGGAGCTTAGGGTTAGCCACCTTAAATTTACTACTTTAAATTTATAGTTAAAAGTAGGGCAGCGGTAAATATATACCCCCTAATTAATACGCGGATACCTCCTAATTAATATATAGATACCCCCCACTAATTAAGTTAAAATATTATATAAATTTAAGTTGTTTGTATCTGTATTAGTACGCGACCATTACACGCCTATACCTAAAATATTACCTTATATTTGCCTTACCTATCCCTACCCCAGCCTCTAACTATTAAGCGCCTAGCTGGCTCTATTTATGCTAATATATTAACTTGTTATAAGCTATTAGCATTTTAATAGAATACTAGGCATATTACGCGTGGGCGTAGGCGTAGTAAGTATAGGCGTAGTAGGCGTTAGCGCGGGCGTAGGCGCGAGCGTATATACTTATAAAGGTAGTTTGTAAACATTAAGTAAAGGTAGCAGCACCTAAATAAATTCACGTGGCGCCTTATAGGGTACTACGCAATTAGTATTCTAGTTATAAAAATTATATTTTAATGATTTAATTTTCGCAATATAGATATAAATAAGCTAAAATTATGTTATTTTAACTTAATTAGGAAGGAACTAAACTTAATTAATAGGGGGTGTCTATATATTAATTAGGGGGTGTCTGCGTATTAATTAAGGGGTATCTATCTACCTCTATCCTAAATATTACGGCGCTAGTGGAAAACGGTGGATCTTGGCAGATGTGGATTATAGTAGATGCGAGTTATGTGACTTAAGGACCGCATAAAATATTGAGCGGCGCTGCTATTCTTCTCCTTCCTTTCTCTAGCTTTGGATCCTCGTTTATAGACTACCAATTATATAGGCTTACGCGTCCCTTATGCCGTGCTCGTGCCTTGATTGACTGAGTTGCTAATACTAAAAGTATTCTTATTATAAAAAAGCGTCCTTTAAAGCTTAGCCAATACTAATATAAAAACTTTTTTACCTAATACTTAGAGTTTAAAATTTAATTTACCTAAAACTTTAATTAAAAGTAAAAGGATATTAAGGATTTAAAGATTATTTAAGAGTGGTTTAATTTTTATAAAGCTATTATTACTAAATATATAATTCCTTTAGGCGGTTAATATAATATAAATAAAAAAGGAATTGTAATGGGATTAGGTAATAAAGTTAAGGTACTTGTTTTTTAATTAGAGACTTAAGCTTTTATTATAAAACTAGGTAATGTAGTTTACAAGCAAGCTACAAACATAAGCGAGCTATAAACCTCAAAACCTCACCAAAAATTGGAAAAATTGCACCTTAATATCTTGACAACCACTTAATAATAAATTCTAATAATTTAGATTTAGGCTTTTATATATACTTTAAAGCTTTTATTAAAGTTATATAGTATATAGTTTAATAGTATTTAAGATATTAAAATTTGGGGGCTAAAATAAGGCCAAATTATTATATTTTATTATATCTTAAAAACCACTAAACTATTTACTATATAACTTTAATAGAAGCTATAAAGTATATATAAAAGCCCAAATCTAAATTATTAGAATTTATTATTAAGTGGCTCTTAAGATATAGCGATATGCACGACTAGCTTCCACCCCTCTCTGGAAAAATATTATATCGCTTTGGTACGCGGGCTCGCTAGCAATCGTAGCGAACGCCTATACTTGGCTGCAAGAACTTTACTTCTAATAGACTTCGCAATCGGCCTTCCTCTGTAGTGTTGTGATCTTTGTCAAATATTGTACACAAGGTTTTCACCCGTACGATATCACTAAATTTCATCGGCAATTGCAGGAACAGCTTTTATATTCGCGTTTTGGCGGCCATAGCGGGGGGGCGCAGTTAAGGGGAGGGGAGGGCGCGTATGTCCTTCCCCTAGCTAACCAAGGCGATTCTCTAGGGCAACCATTAAAAGGTCCTTGCGTGCAGGCACATGCGTTCGCTATAATTACTATATATAGTTGGTGGCGATTTAGCGAGCTCGCGTACTAAAGCGAAATAATATTTTTCTAGAGGGGGTGGAAGCTGGTCGTGTATATCGCTGTAATACAATTTATTAAGTATTATAGAACTTATAAAATTATCTCTTTTTATCTACTACCTTACTTAATACACTTACTCTAATCCCTAAATATTAATATATTTAGCCCCTTATTAAAAGTCTATTAAAAGCGCCTTTATAACTTTGCCTTTTATAAAGCTATTAATATTATTAGGCCTAAATTCTTTAAGTATTACCAATCTATATAATATAATAAGTACATAGCAAGCAACTAACCTTTTACCATTTAATCTTTTAGTTATTTTTAAAAAATAAAATAATTAATAACCCTTTTTTATATAAGCTTTATAGACAAAAATAGCCACTAATTTAATATATCTATGCCTTTTTCCATAAGGGAAGAACTTGTTAAAATATTTGGGCACTTTTTGTAAAGTGTATCACTTTTATATTCTTAAATTATATATAATATTTAACGGTTTATATTAAGTATAGTAGCTAATAATATAATCCTTGTCACGGAGCAAGTATAAGCGACAATAATATATAGCAAAGTAGATATTATTAAGCTACGTATATAAACTGTATAATAAAGTCAAGACGTTATATAAGGAGAGAAGGTAAGGAAACAGGAAGAAAGGGTATATATTATTAGTTTAGTTGCTTAGTCAACACATATACGGAGTAGAATAGGATTTAAGGGGCGGTCCTAGCAGAACTTAGCAGAATTTAGTAGGCTTTGGCGGAATATAGTAGAATTTAGTAGATTCTAGCGGAATATGGCAAAATTTAATGGATTTTAGTGGAATATAATAGATTGCTGTCTTGTGGTTAGTTTCTTCTTACTATGTTAGTAGAAACAGGTGGACGTGTATAAGGTGTTACAGAGGTGTCCTATAATAGTACCCCCCCTTTAAACTTAAGCTTCTGCGAAATAGGGCTGTGGTAGTTCTAGGTAGAGTTTGTAGAAGTCTTTTACGGCTTATATAAGTCCTATAGAGTTAACGGGTTCCTATATAAGCTTATTAAAACCTCTCCATTTCGTAAGATATATATATTAACGTATTTCACTACCGAGCCGGCAGAACCACCGAGCCGGCAAGTCCATTTCCTTACCAAAAATCGTAAAAATCATAATATAATATCTTAACAACCACTTAATAATAAATTCTAATAATTTAGATTTAGACTTTTATATACACTCTATAGCTTCTATTAAAGTTATAT
>Ga0307507_10002173_pt1 | contig 42102 bp, 36 predicted proteins | sample 7_EM_MG_FD_207223 | JGI IMG/M metagenome (GOLD analysis project Ga0307507, IMG submission 207223) | Populus trichocarpa ectomycorrhiza microbial communities from riparian zone in the Pacific Northwest, United States - 7_EM | ecosystem: Host-associated > Plants > Roots > Unclassified | place... | reverse complement strand
AGAGCTTCGTGTAGAGCTTCGTGTAGAGCCTCGTGTAGAGCCTTATGCAGAGCCTCCAAGTAATAAAACTATATAAGATTGTATAAGATTATATTAGATAATATATAATAGTTAAATATATAGTATATAACTTTACCTTAATTGCATGTCAAGAAATATATAGTTACCTTTTAAAGTTGCTAAGTAGGTTAACTGCGTGTTAAGGAACATACAGTTAGCTTTTAAAGTTGTTAAGTAGGTTAACTGCGTATTATTTAACTTTTAAAGTTGCCAAGTAGGTTAATTACGAGTTAAGAAATATATAGTTAGCTTTTAAAGTTGTTAAGTTAGTTAATTGCATATTAAGTTAGTTAATTGTATATTAAGTTAGTTAAATTATATATTAAGTTAATTAATTACATATTAAGTTAGTTAAATTGCGTGTTAAGTTAGTTAATTGCATATTAAGTTAGTTAAATTACGTGTTAAGTTAGTTAATTATATATTAAGTTAGTCAAATTGCGTGTTAAGTTAGTTAATTGCGTGTTAAGTTAGTTAATTGCGTGTCGAGTTAGTTAAATTGCATGTTAATTACGCGAAACGCGAAAATTAAAGTCTACTTAAATCTTATCCTGCGAATATTTTCCCAATGAGCCGTTTTTTAAGCTTATTAAAGGCCTGCATATATATAGCATTAAAGTAAAATAGCTGGTCTTTTTTAGGAAGGTGGTTAAGAGGCTAGGTAATCCTACTATAGTTCTTAATAAAGTATTAGTAGAAGTTATAGAAACCTAAAAATAATTACACCCCTTTTATAGTCCGTGGGGGTATCCACTAGTTAATTACAGCCGTTTTCTCTAGGTTGGCCTTAATTTTATCTATACTAATAATAAAACCTAGGTACTTTATATGCTTAACACTAAATTCTAATTTCCTAATATTAGCCTAGAGACTAGCCTTATGGAGCCGTTATAGGACTTTGTAGATATACTCCTTATATTCTAACTTATTTTTAGAGTAGATTATAATATTATCCAGGTAGGCCGTATAAAAGTTATTAAGGTAGTTAAAGAGTATATTATTTATATATCGCTGGTATATAGCTAGTCCATTAGTTAGTCTAAAAGGAAGTACTTTATATTTATATATTCTGTAATAGGTCTAAAATATAGTAAGATCTTCTAATCTAGGGTCTATTCTAATCCGGTAAAAGGCCTAACAGATATTAAGCTTAGTAAAGATCTTAGCTCTACTTATTTAGGTTAAAGTCTTATTAAATAAGAGTAGTAGGTAGCAGTCCTTGCAGGTTATATTATTTAGTTTATAATAGTTAATGTAGAAATAAAGTCCTCTATTTAGCTTTTTAGTAAAGAGAATAGGTAAGTTAAAAGGGGCTTAACTAGGTTTAATAAAGCCCTTATTCAGATTATCAATAAGGTACTACTTTATAGCCTATAATTCGGCAGTAGACTGCTAATAAAGGGGGCTATAACTAAGTATATCTTTCTTATCTGGCTTAATCTCAATCTTATAGTTATATAGTTAGTAAGGCGGGAGTATATCTAATACTGCTTTAAAGAACACGTCTTTGAATTTCTAGTGTTAATAGGGTAGTTTCTGTTCTACTAGCTCCTTATCTATAAGCTCGCCTTCCTATTTACTAAACTTATTTTCCTTTTCCTTAATTATTTAATCAATTTTATATAAGCTGGTGGTAAAGGCAATGGTATTAGGTTAGACCAAGTTCTAGTAGAATCCTACAGCGCTAATACAGCAGATATTAACTAGTAGGAGGCCTATAGGTTTCTTTATAGACTATTATTAGGCCATATTTTACGGCCTAGGGTTTATAATCTTTCTTAGCTCCTATTCTATCTTTCGCAAGTTATCCTTCTAGTCTATATATTTAGTATAGCATCTAATGCTCCTTACTATTCTTTATAGCTATATAAGGCCTAAGTTCCCTATGGGGAGCTCTACTAGCTTTTTACTAACTTTTTTAATCTTTAGTATAGGTGGCATAATATAGGTAGTCTGGGGGCGGTATAGTATACAGATCTGTTGCAGGTTAAGCTATATATTCTTTTTAAAAGCCTAGTCCCTACGTATAGCATCGGCCTAATAAACGGTGTCTATCTATGGCCGTATAAGGTTTTCCATTATAATGCTAATTTCCTTTATAAAAGAGGGTGTTAGGGGTAGGGTTTTAGGCCAGATAAGCTATCTACTCCGTATATTAAGCTATAAGCCTAGATAGGCTAGCCATTTTCTTTTTAAGATTATATTATAGCTTCCTAGGTCCATAATAAGAAAGGGGATATTATACTACCTTTATCTATCTATACGGAGGTAAATCTATAAGATAGTTATAATAGGTAGTCCTATCCATCCGTTATACCCGTAAATAGGAATTGGTTTAGGTAGTTCTTTAAGGGGTATATTTAAAAAGTTAGCTAGCTTTACAGCATATTAGGTATCTATTAAGGCAAAGGCATTTACTCTAGAGTTAGCCAAAGCAGAGGTTAAAACTTAATATCCATTATAGAATAAGGTATAAGGGATAGTATAGCTTCTTCCACTAACTAGCTAACCTAGATTAATATATAACATATCAATCCCTTTTAACCTTAAAGAGGAGTCTTCCTCTAAGGTTCCTCTTTTTTTAACTCTATACTATCCTTTTAAATTAATAAAACCTCGCCCATTTTTGCCTTTATCTGGCAATTCTTTATAAAGTAGTCTTTCTAGCCGTATAAGAAGCAAGCTCCTTAATTACTAAGGGCCTATTTACAGGGGTTGTTATATATAGGCTAAGTATACGCCGGACCCGCAGCAGGACTAGCTGCATGGCTAGCTACTAAATTAACGGTGGGCTATATAGCTGGTACTATAGGAGTTGCAGATTGTGCTAGGATATTATAGGCCATTTATAAAGTGCTTATAGTCTAGTTTAAAGAGTTTCTAGCTTTATACCGCTTAGATTATGCCTTAATTTAATAGAGGCCTTAGTTAATAGCTAGGTAGTAGTCCGTAAGTACCTTTAGCGTCTATATAGTAGTAAAAACTAGCAGTACGGCGTGCTATAGGTCTAGGGTAAGCTTATTAAAGAGGTTTAGCATTAGGTCTTTATAGGGAATTTAGGCTTAGCCGGCTAGGTGCAGAAAGTGGGTCTAAAAGGCTAAAAAGGTCTCCATTGTCTTTATATTAAGAGCTTTATAATTAAGGCGGGCATTTTATGTCTTAAAGGGGTCCTTATAAATGGAAAATAGGTAGTTAACCATTTCTTCTTTAGAGAGGAAGGGGTTTGCTAAGTTCTAGGCGTATCGCGGACGTAGATACGTCTATATATCCCCACCAGTACGGCCAAAGACATAGGCCATTTTAGCTTAGGTAGTAGGGAAGTAGTCTATATTAACTTTAAGCTTGTCTTATAGTTAAAGCTTCTAATTATTAAATATAGGGTTAGTTCCGTCTATAAGTAATAGGGGGTGTTACGGACGCTTTAAGTACGATGTTACGACTACTTGGGGAAGAGTCGCAGGAAGCTAGTTGGTTAATATAGGCACGGTCCAGGATGGATCTGGTGGAACTATATAACGAGAAATAGTAACCGAGGTTACGTGGCGTTGAACGTGTTAACTACGTTAAACGGAAGGGATGTTACGTTTAATACAGATAACACGTACCTTACGTACAAGAGAGGATTTCTTAGGAGTATGGTTGTGTATTTAAAGGACCTTAGTCCCTACTGTAGATAGTTCTCTCCTTGTAGTAAATCTTAGAATACAATTAGAGTTAATCTATTAGGCAACCACTCCACTAGTTATTATTATGTTGTTAATTTGTTCTTACCTACATACCTAGCCTAATAATAGGACCTACTGTAGTTCCTACTACAAGGTTCCGTTACACATTTACTACCAAGGTTACAGTATTAAATAAGATTAAACAACATGCCACCTAAAGCACCAGTTATAACGGCGTTGATGGCAGCCATAACCTTAGGACCAGGAGACACCAGTATGGCAGATACGGATTCTTAAGTAGTTACGCGAGGTTAGTTATAGGAAATGGTTAATTACTTACAAGATAATAATAGGATACTTAAAGAACGCATTAATAGAATCGGAGCAGTAAAAATTAAGCTACCTTTAATCAAACGGTTCTTAGGAGAGAAGTTAAAGCTTAAGGGATTTCTTACGTAGATACACTTTAAGGTTATATAGAAAGGAGCGAAGTTAGTAATATTATTAGATTAAGTAGCCTATACAGGATTGTTCCTGACAGGAAGGGTACTTAAGTGGTTTAAACTATATCTTACGGAGATACAAGCTAATGGCATAATAACTACTAACTAAGACGTACGGTATATATTTGCCAGTTGGAATAGGTTCGCAGAACGACTAATATAGATATTTGGAGACCTGGAGGCCATAACCACAGCGGAACGAAAGCTTTAGAACTTAGTACAACGCACTTTAGCAATTAAGTATACAACACAGTTTTAAACACTAGCCATATAGGTTGAGTGGAATAATAGGGCGCTTATGGCATAGTATAAATAGGGACTTAAGGCTAAAGTCTAGGACGCAATTATCTTAATGGAAGATGTGGATACTCTAAGAGAGTTAATAGACTAGTTAATAAAGATTAATAATAGGATCTATTAAAGGGAACAAGCTAAGAGAGGGCAAGATAGAGTTCTATAGTTGTATAAGGCGCAGAGTACGCAATGACAGATATAGAGTTAAAAACTATGGAATGGCGCAGAGCTAATAGACCTAAGCAGTACTAAAGAAACCCGAAGATAAAAAAAGAAACTATAGAAACCTAGAGGTTAAGGATCTAGTAATTAAAGGACCTAGGAGCAGAGGCTAAACCAGGGATCTTAGTAGTAGAAGACGTTTAGGCGGACTCTATAGCAAGAAAAATGGTTTAAAGACAGGGCTTGCATAAATTGCGGAAAATAAGGTTATTTTGCTAGAGACTGTAGAGGTGGTTAGAGTAACTATATAGTAAAGGGAACCAGGCTAGCAGACAGCACGTACATATAGAGGGACAATAGTGCACTATAAGGAACAAAAGAATGTTTAATTAACAGTTTTACGTATTATTATAACAACGCATGCCAAATTCATAAGGACGCTAAGTATAGCGCAAGCTATTAGCTATAGGAGCTATTATTACCTAAGTTTAGAGGAACTAACAAACCAGCTTATAAATCAGATATTAAAGATAATAAATTTAACACAGGCGAAGCATTTACTAACAATAAGGTAATAAAGGCAGCTTACTAGGAGCATACAGACCTTAAAGAAGTTAAAATAGAAGTAGAAACTAAGACCATTACAGAACAGGGTTTAGTAACGGATGTTATAATACCGTTAGATACAATTTCTATCGCTTTATAAGACAATAGGAGTAACGTTTAGAAGAAATTAAGTAAGTAGATGACTACTAGTGCTAGCTTATTACTTAATAAAGGTAAAAGGCCACAGGCTTAAGATTCTTAAGAAGAGATAAGAGAAGCTTAAGATTTTTAAGATAAGATAAGATATACCTAAGGACCCACAACGGATAAAAACCAATGGGAAAGGGCAGTAACTTAGTTTAGTAACAAACAAATAAGTATAGGACGCAAGTTTAAGAACTATAAGTTTAGGGAACGAATAAGAACGTTAATAATCCTAGGTAAACGTAGTGTTTAGCCTAAAGATTAAACAGTTAATACCAGAATTAAAAAGCAAGACAACTATAAAGATCCAGCTGCAAGACGCAGAAAATAAGAAACTATAGATAAGTTCAGAATAAGAATTATTGTATAGCAAGAGCAAAAGCTAGACAAGAGGTTAGCTATGCTAGGTTATATAAGGGACAGAGCACCCATATAAAGAGTTATTAATAGGCCAAGTACAGGGACACCTAGGGTAAAATAGTTAAATAAACTAGAATAAGAAGAGGATCTAGATATCCCAGTTAGGTTTAAAGAAAGATATACCAAAGGATATTACAATGCAGCGATAATAAGGTACTTTCTAATAGATAAACTATATACACTAAACTAGTTGTATAGAAAGTAGTATAGGCAATAACACAGCAACAAATGGGAAGACTTTTATATATAGCTAAATAAAAAAGTTGTCTAAGACCAACCTATTATAGAGAAACGCATAAGTTATATTAAGGGAGTATTAATTATAATGTTAAGGAACCTAGAAGAAGGATCTAAGGCCTAGAGAAGTAAGCGATAAATCTTAGTACCCGTAGTAGAAATACTAGTGGTTAGGTTAACTAGGTATAGGTTTAAACTTAAGGATAAAGGCGAACTAAGAGTTAACCTAAAACATATAGCGTATTATACACTATTATAGATAGCTTGTGTGGATAACACGTGTAATATATATAGAGCACCAAAAGATAAGAACTGGAAGTACCTAGTAAGGATATATTGGGCACTAGAGGAAAAGCGGTTTAGGAATGCTAAGTATATATATAGATAGCACCCAGTAGAAGTACAAGGTTAAGGGGACTTAATACTTTAACTAGGAAGATTCCTTATAGAAGAATACCTAGATGGATAATAGTAGTAGAAGTGCCTAGAGAACACTTGTCTATAGCATATAGAGGAAAAGAAATAAACTAAGTATTGGCCTAAAGAGGACTAAGTATAGGCAGGATCTAGCAGCTAACAGTTAGGAAAAGGGGAGGCGTATAGGACCAGAGGGAACCAGTATTAGAGCCTTAGACCCTTAAAGGAATTTAAGGTTAATACCTAAATTTATAAGCTAAGTGGCAAGATTAGCAGTTTAAAGCATTAGTAGATAGTAGAGTAACTAGGAACCACATATCACCAAAGGCAGTGGAAAGGATAGGGTTACTATATAGATAAAAGAAACACCTATATCTACTTATAATAATTTTAGGAGATTAGATAGCCTATAGAGGAGGCATTATTAATCTTAAAATAGGACCTATTTAGTTAACTATTAAAGGAAAACTAGTCAGAATGTCTTTTAATATCCTACTATTAGGACAGGATAAGGCGATACTAGGAATGCCTTGGTTATAGGAGTACAATCCAAAGATCGATTGGGTTATAGGTTAGGTTAATATTAAGAATACACAATGGCGCAAAGTGCGACAGTAAACCAAGTTGGTATAGTACTAAGTTGGAGCGATGTATGAAGAGACTGAGCGAGGCTTAAGTTATATACCAAAGAGATACCACAGGTATGGTAAAAAGTTATAGTTACTAGAAAGTAAAAAGCTGTTAGAGCATGCAGCATAGGACTATAAGATAGAATTAAAAGAGGGAATAAGTCTAAAGTTCTTTCCAATCTATAAGCTTACTAAAACGGAGTTAGTAGCGCTTAAGGAGTTTGTCTAGGAGAACTTACGCAAGGGATATATCAGACCGTTATAGTTATCGGTAGGATATCTAGTAGTACCTTATTAATAATCTTAATAAGGGCTTTATTAAGCCTAGCCAAGTCCCCTTTACTATACCTATTCTCTTTATAAAAAAGCCTAACGGCGGACTCTATTTCTGTATTAACTATTATAAACTAAATTATATAACCCGTAAAGACCAATATCTACTACCCTTACTTAAAGAAACATTAGTCTATATAAATAAGGCTAAGATCTTTATAAAGCTTAATATCCGCTAGGCCTTTTACTAGATTAGAATAAACCCTAAATCTAAAGATCTTACTATATTTTAAACCCGCTATGGATTATATAAATATAAAGTACTACCTTTTAGACTAACTAACGAACTGGCTATATACCAACAATATATAAATAATGTACTCTTTAACTACCTTAATGACTTCTATATAGCCTACCTAAATAATATTATAATTTATTTTAAGAATAAACTAGAATATAAGGAGTATATCTATAAAGTCTTATAATAGCTCCGCGAAGCTGGTCTCTAGGCTAATATTAGGAAGTTAGAATTTAGTATTAAGCGCACTAAGTACCTAGCGTTTATTATTAGTATAAATAAAATTAAGGCAAACCTAGAAAAAATAGCTATAATTAACTAGTAGATATCCCCACAGACCGTAAAGGGGGTATAATTATTTTTAGGTTTCTATAACTACTACTAACACTTTATTAAGAACTATAGTAGAATCGCCTGGCCTCTTAACCGCCTTATTAGAAAAGACCAGCTATTTCACTTTAATACTATATATATGCAGGCCTTTAATAGGCTTAAAAAACGGCTAGTATTAGCTCCCCTACTTGCCTACTTTAACCTAAAATGGCCCTTAATACTAGAAACTGATGCCTTAAACAGTATAATAGTTGGTATTTTTTCCTAGAAGTAACTGGACGGAGAATAGCACCCTATTATATACTATTTAAAGACTATAATAGATACTAAGCTAAACTACCACATCTATAATAAAGAAATACTAGCTATTATCTCTAGTTTTTAGCACTAGCGTATATAGCTAAAGGGAACCCCTAAGCCTATTAAGGTAGTTTTAGATTATAAGGCCCTAGAATACTTTATAATAACTAAGGCCCTTATAGCCCGGTAGGTACGCTAGGCGGATATCTTATCTTAGTTTAACTTCTTAATTATATATAGACCAGGCGCTATAAACTGTGCGGATACTTTTATAAGATGTAAATAGGACCTAGGTAACTAGGCGGCTATAAAGATCTTATTATAGACCTAGACACTACTATAACTTAAGCACCTTAACCCCTAGATATAGGCAGAACTAAGTATAAACTCTTTAGGTGCTAAGATGTATCCTATTAACCCCTTAGGATTTAACTTTATTAATAAATTGCTATAGGCAAACTATACAGCCTCTTCCCTATAGGAATACTATAAAAAGGTAAAAAACGTTACTAGCCTATAGTCCCTTAAAAATGGATTACTTAAGCATTAAAAATGGCTAGTAGTAGTAGAGGAATATAACTTATAGACTTAGCTTATTGCTAAAGTATATGCCTAGGTCTCTACAGCCTACCCTAAAAAAAATAAGACTTTCAGGATTATTGGCGACCGCTACTACTAGCCTAGAATAGTTATAGATATTAACCACTATATATAGAACTATAACAACTGCCGTAGGTCTATAATTCTATAAAATAAGACCCTAGGGTTATTAAAGCCACTCCTAATACTAGAACGTCTTTAGTAGTATATCTTTATAGACTTCTATAAGTTACCTATAGACTGCAATGAATATAATATAGTTATAATTCTAGTTAACTACTTTAGTAAGCGCCTGTTCTTAATCCCCTGTTATAAAAATATTAATGCTAAAAAGGTGGCCTAACTATATATCTACTATATCTACCAAATTTACAGACTACTAGATACTATTATATCTAACTATAGGCCGTAGTTTATATTAGCCTTCTAGAATAAGTTTACCCAGATCCTAAGTATTAGGCTAAAGCTCTCTATAGTATACTACCTCTAGATAAACAGTTAGATAGAGATTATAAATTAATACTTAAACTAGAGACTCCGGCCCTTTATTAACTACTTTTAGGATAACTAGGGCGAACTACTATTTATAATAGACTATGCCCAGGCAACCCTACTCTATAACTTTACAGGGTTTACACCTATTTAGCTAAAAATGGGATACTTACCCTATATAAGCTTTAACTAGGAGAGACTAAAAGGACTATAAACTATATACAAAAAACTATCTTATAAGGAAGCATAGCAGTATACTAGACGCTTAGAAGAAGTATAGGTAGTAGCCTATAAGAACCTAGAGAAGGCCTAAAAATTAATAGAATAGTAGGCAAATAAGCACAGGCATAAGCCCGACTTTACTATAGGTAATAAGGTCTGGGTTATAATAAAGAACTAAAAGATAGAATGGCCTAGCTATAAGTTAGACTATAAGATAGCAGGACCGTATAAGATCCTTAATAAAGAAGGCAACTTATATAAGGTTAAACTCTTAGACTTAATTAAAGTCTACCCTATTTTCTTACTAGATAAGCTATAGAAAGCTATAAATAACCTACTACCTAAATAAAGGAATAAGCCTCTACTACTAATTTAAGTTAATAGTAATAATAAATAGGAAGTTAATAAAATACTAGCCTATAAACTAGTATAAAGAACGCTAAAATACTGTGTTTAATAGAAAGGTTATAATTTAGACCTAACTTGGTACCTTACTTAGAACTTTATAGGTTGCCTCTAAAAGCTTAAAGAGTTCTATAACTAATACCCTAATAAGCTAGGACCCCTAAAGTATCTAAATGAGTAGATGGAGTGCTAGTATAGCGAAGATAATAAGCTACCTATTAAGCATATAGATAAGAATACCCCACGGATATAATACGGATATATAAAGCCTAAGGGCAGGCTTTTTTAGAGGGGGGGTAATGTTATGGCGCTGGCATATTACCGCAGATTGCCGCAAATTGCCGTTACGTAATGGCAAAGTGCCGTTATGTGACTAGAGAATTGTATATAACTTTGAGCGGTGCTTCCGTTCTTCCCCTTTCCTTTCTCTAGCTTTGGATCCTCGTTTATAGACAATCCAATCGTACAGGCTTGCGCGACCCTCTTGCCGTGCTCGTGCCTCGATTAACTAAGTTGCTAACAGTAGATAGTTTATCTGCCCTAACGCCCTTATATAGATTTAGCCGCAGCTGCATTCCTATTAAGTTCTCTAGCAATCCTTTTAAGTTTCTATAACAGCTATATATAGCTCTTAATTCTATAAATCTGATGCTTGTTTATCTAGCGTTTGCATATAATATATCGTTATCGTAATAATAAAATGCAACTATTTATATTTAATATTTTATATAATATAGCTACGATATTGTTATTTAATATAATAGAGAGAGAGGCTAAAGAGCTCTTATGTTTTAGTGTTTTTATAATAACTAGATATTGTAAGGGGTTAAAATACGGTAGTAAAAAATGTATTTTTTAGTATATTTTAACGCTCTATTACTACTAAAACGAGGCCTATAAGCTCTTAGTATAATATAATTGGTTTAGAACTTTATAGGACTTAACAGGACTAGGGTATAGTAATTTAATTAGCTCAGCAGTTTGCAGGAGTCTATAAGTGTGGCACTAGATCCTTGGCGTCACGCTGTGGCGGAATTTCTCCTAGGGTCGCGGTCCCCTCGGTCAAACGAACTTTATCGATAAGGAAGCCCCAGAAATTATTGTGACATGGCTGAGCATGACTCTTCCATGACTTTGTCCTGGTTATTCCGTGTTTAACTTCGCTATTTTCTCCATTAACCTTTGAAAGTTTAATGTTTCCTGGGCGGCATACATACATAATGGCTGCCGCGCTCTCTCCAGGAGAGCAGCACCAATTTTTCATTAAATGGGCAAATAAGCAAGGAATTGAAATGAATGGCGTGGCTCCTGCAAAATTTGTTGGCAGAGGTATAGGAATAATTGCTGCTCGAGATCTTGAAGTCAGTCAGGTTTTAGAGACCTTTAACTAATAAAGCTAAATTCACAAGAAAGGAGAAAAAATCGTTTTCGTGCCCGCATCAGCCTTGATATCAATTGATTCTAAACCGATCAGGAGCCGTAACTTCCCGAAGAGCTTTTCAATCCATGGGCGACTTGCGGCACATCTGACACTTATACACAGTGATGGAGAGTCTAGCCATAAGCCCTGGCAGGATATTTGGCCAAGTGAAGAGGACTTTAAAACCATTCTCCCTTTGAATTGGCCAGATAAACTTCAGAGTCTTCTGCCCGCGGCTGCACAGGGTAAGTAAACCCGTCTCACTTCTCGCCTTTCGAAGTATTGAGACAGGTGTTATGATGCACAGCATAAGTAAGCTAACACTAAAATAATAGACTTGCTAGCTGCTCAACAGAAAAAACTGGAAAATGATTGGAAAGATCTTCAACCTTTCCTGCCTCCAGATTCTAAAGATCTCTTTTCCTATACGTGGATGATCGTTAACACTCGATGCTTCTATTGGGATTATCCGGACTTACCACCCTCAAGACTTCCAAAGAAGAGACAGAGTCTCACTGCAGATGACTGTTATGCAATGTGCCCTTTTCTTGATTACTTCAACCATGCAGATGAAGGGGTGCGCCGAGACTCCTTTCCAGTCATTCTTCTAAATGTAAAGCTAAGAATCGAAGTGTGAGCCATTGCACGATGCTTTAGGTTATGCCGTAACATGTAATCGAGACTATAGTATGTTTGCATTCTCATGACATCTATCTTCTGAAAAAATATCTCGCATCGTGGAACAGCAACTAATTTGTTCGGTACAGAGGCTGGAGAGGAAGTCTACGTCTCATACGGTTCCCATAACAATGATTTTCTCCTAGTGGAATGTAAGAATGTGCCCATTATCTCGAAATGCCCTACTCCGACTGATATCTCATGCAATATCCCGTAACAAAACTGAAAAATCCAGATGGTTTCATCCTCGAGCAGAATAATTGCGATACCACGCAGGTCGATCATCTTATCCTCCCTAAGCTTACCCAAGCAGAGATTGAGACTCTGAAAGAAGATGGTTTTTATGGGTACGTTTTCTATGCCCTCTCCATAACAGTCTAGTTTCCTTGCATAGTATTTCCAACCGACTGCCTCTATCTTGACGTTACCGGTGCTATTTCACTCCTGCTTGCCGATCCGTTAATAGCTCACGCAATGTTTCGTTATACATTTGCTATTGCACAGCCATCCGATTCACTGCTTATCGGCATATTCACTCAAGTACTCCCTTCTTGCCATGATCTTCTCATCTCTTGTTTGTGCTGCATTCCCTTTTCCATCTTACTTAATTTCCATCCAATACCAACAGCCGCTAGCAACTACACTGTTACAAACCGTTCAGTCTGTTATCGCACGCAGGCTGCTCTGCGTCTGCAAACCCTTCCCGCGCGTCGCTACCGCGTCTTTGTGTCAGGCGCCGACGACGGGTCGTCGGATCAAAAGCGCATTGACATAAAATGCAGACAACTCCTCGATGAGTATGCGCGGGAAATTATTCATACAGAGGATGCCATTGAGAGTCTAGAGGTAAAGGATGGGTTTGAGATCGGGGTGGATAAGGCGAGGCCTGCGAAGGAGACGATGGAGGAGGGTAGTGTGAAGGCGGAGCAGAAGGATATTCTAGCGAGACGCTGGACGCAAGTGAGGAATATTGTGAATGCGTGTTCGAGGCAGCTGAGTAACGGCGGAAAGACAGACTGAGGCTCGATTCTAGATAGAGTCTGTTTTAGTGAGCGACTAGAACGTGGTTACCCATGGTGTGAACCTACTGGAAAAAGCGCTCTTCGTATCAATCTCTGGAACGAACAGTTAGAATCTAGAACGTGTCAACAGTATAACAAATATCCGAGAAAATAATCAAAGCGACTAGCCCACAGAGTTCTCAGAAACGGACGGTTATGAGAAGGTTCACGCTACTAACAGCCTTGCCTACCAAGTGTACTGTTGGGGTGGAGATAGGGGGCATGGGGCTTGCATGATGAAGATCTGCCCCGAATTGCGTGCTCGCCCTCAGCAAGGAATTGAGATTAACGTTCATGCAAATCATCGCACGACTACTGCAACATGCAAGGCACCCGTGACTCGCAGAGTTGAATCGCATAGACAATTGCTTTTCCGGGCCCGTAGCCCCGGAAGGAATATGCACGATCTAGCGTAAGCTCTAACTGAACTTCATTGAACTCTGTCTATCCAATTTCCGTCTGCCATTCTAGTCATCTTTTCGAACCAAACCGAAGGAAATACTGTGTGCAATCAAAAAGAAGTCTTGTGCTTCCCATTGCCTCCTGTCCGCTCTACATAACCGCCTATAGTTGATCGAGCAGACCGCTAGCCTCTAACATCAGTACGATCTGATGCACGATCGTTCGGACGTTGCTTGTGCTCAAATCAACCGTCAAATCCGCCTTGGTCGGTATTTCATAAGGGTCATCCACGCCGGTGAATCCCTTGATTTCTCCATTGCGTGCCTTCTTATAGATACCTCGCTTGTCTGTCGCTTCACAGTACTCAAGTGGTGTAGCAACGTGAACGAGGAAAAAACCGCCGTACTTCTCTACAATTTCGCGGGCCTGGTGGCGAGGTCCCTCGAATGGCGCGATTGGCGCTGCAATGACGGCGGTACCAGCTTTCGTTAGTTCGGATGCAACAAAAGCTATACGGGCGATATTCTTGTCGCGGTCAGAGCGCGAGAAGCCGAGTTCAGAGGATAGCTCAGAGCGAACAGTGTCACCAAGAAGGAGTGAGACGCTGCGGCCACCTTGTTGATTTAACGTAACGTTAAGAGCGCGCGCAATAGCGTCCTTGCCACAGTTTTGATAACCGGTAAGGAAGACAGTAAAGCCTTGCTTTGAGCGAGGAGGATGCGACTCGCGGAGAACACGGACAACTTCAGGGTAAGAGAACCATTCGGGGATGTCGGCGCCTGTGCGTAGGCGCTTGCGAAGTTCTGAGAAGACGCAGGGCGGTTAGTAAGTAAACCGGACACAAGAAGAAAAATTCGTACCAGTTCCGCTAATATCCAGTGTCCTCACACCCGCGGGTACCTCATCCTTCGGCTTGTACTCATCGGTATCGGGGAGATATGTCATCTGCTGGAACGGCACGACCTCAATTCCCAGTTCATTCCTGTACTTCTCCACAATGTGCTGCGCATCATAGGGTCCGTAAAAATCAACTCCTTTGGAGTTTTTGCCTGGTCCGGCATGGTCACGGCCAACAATAAAATGAGTAGCACCGTGGTTCTTGCGGATGATCGCATGCCATAGAGCTTCACGAGGACCACCCATGCGCATGGCGAGAGGAAGGAGGCCAAGAACAGCCATGCCATTGGGGTAACGAGGGAGGAGTGCTTGGTAAACGCGGACGCGGGTAAAGTGGTCGATATCACCTGGCTTGGTGAGGCCAACGACTGGGTGGATGAGGACATTCGCCTGGCGGGCGCGAGCAGCGCGGACAGTTAGCTCCCGGTGAGCGCGGTGCATAGGATTTCTATGAGTTATAGATTAGCGGCTATCATATCTTATTGCTGTAGCCATAAATAATATCTCACCTCGTCTGGAAAGCAACGACCCTAGACCAACCAAGCTTGTCGAAATGCAGGCGGAGTTCAGCCGGGGAATCTTCGCAATCCGTTAGCACAATTCAAAGTCCCTACAGCTAGGAAAAACCATACATCGAAGACCGACATAATCGTAATGCATCAGCCTGTCAATGGCCTCGATCTTGCCTCCAACGTAGAAGTCCTGAGCAGTGTAATACAGATATTTGATAGCGGGGTGCTCCTCATCGCCTCCAAAGACCTCCTTAGCCTCCTTCTGTCTGGTAGAGAGTTAGCACTGCAATCAGATGCGTCTTGCTAGTAGTATTTTACTTGTTTGGCCTGTAAACATCCTCAACTGTAATTATAGCCAAATTACGGTCATCTCGGAAGTCGCGTAGGGCAATGCGTGCTCCAGGCATCACGCCAGCCTCTCCTATCGTTTCCTTCGAAAGATCGAGGCAAATGGGTATACTGAAGAGGTTCCCGTCCACAAGACGGCAGTCCGAGACAACGCTGTGAAGTCCGTTAGTTCAGCCTCCCAGGAAGTCGGCAGTTCCGTAACACATACCCATTGTAGTCTTTCTCGGTCATGAAACCTGAAGTATGACCCTGTTAGCCATTATGTGCGCCGATGATGCAGCAAAATACGTATTTCGTGTCTAAACGCGAACTCGAGAGGTATAGTATCGAGGCGTCGTGCAAACGCGGCAAAACAGCGGGGGATAGGGGAAGCCGGCATCAGCGAAGCGAGCATACCTTCCAATGGCGAAAAGCCTCCATTCATAATCAGCTCCAAGTCGCAAAGTTGCCTCTCGGTGAGGACAATGGCTGGGAGCTGCTCAGCCTCATCGTAGAGCTCCTTGCGACGAGGCGCATCGCGTGCGATGAGGTCCTTCAGGACACCGCCTAGATTCCTATTGTCAGCCGGACTTTGTTGTGCTCGACTCGCCAAGTCCGTCGCAAAGCGGTCTTACCATGAGGTGGGTTCGCCATTTCTTGTGGATGATGGTTCGAGGGGGTACAGAGAGGGAAGCAGATGATGTCCCAAGAATGTCGGGCGTGGAAATGAGGGTCAATGGCTCGAGTAACAAATATGATGCGTTGCGTTGTGAACTCTTGGACAGCGTCAACAGTGGTTCAAGCTTTCGGCATAAACGTCATACGCCGGGGGCAGAGAACAGATTGCAGCTACTAAAGAAAGAAGAGTGGAGAGGAGCTGTCTTTTGTATGTTTAGTAGGGGAAGCAAAAGAAATGGTGGGCATCTTCACCAAATATTTTATTTCACATCGGCGGCTTACCCACAGCAAACAAGGCCTAGTTAAGCCGCAAAGATTCGCCGCGGGGTTTTAGTGAAGTAGACACGGGAGTTCCAACACGGCATGTAACGATGATCGGCATTTCTTGGACTTATTGCGTGATTTAGCATGTTCTCCGAGCCCACATCCAGCACAAAGCACGAAGTCCGAGTGTTGGCGAAACCTCCGACAGTGTCTTGGCCTTGCGAAGAGCGCCTCATAACAAAATTAAAGGCGACAATAGTCCGAGGGTATACTCACAAGCACGCGTCCTTTGCACCGAGAGCACGGAGATGCTAAAAGTATACAAACGGAGCTGACAGGAATACTCTCTGCCAGCCCCTTCAATCCTCCTAACAATTTCTTAGTATTCCCTTCTATTTACTACCCTTTTCTACCATTTCTCACCAATATCCACTATCCTCGTATCTCAATTCAGAGAGCACCGGCCTCCAAAAGGTTAATTGAAGCCACCAGCTTATTCAAAACGCCACTATGAATACCAACGCCGATGCTAAGATGCTTCAAAACAAACAAATCAAGAGCAGATATCCCCCCATAACTCTCGCTGTTCCGATTCCACTTCTACATTCTGAAGGGCCTGGCTAAGCTCCTCCTCCTGCCTCTTCAACTCTTGTTGCCTTAGGAATTGGGCGTACTTCGACTTAGGGTTATGTATTCCGCACTCCGTCTTCGCACGACCTTTCCACCGCCCAGATCGCTCGTCCTCTCCTTCTACGATTGGCTGTGTCGAGTGCCAGTCGCCTACGCTCTTGTATCCGTTATTGAGCAGTTCATTGTAGGGTACATTATTTGCCTTGATGTAGTCCTGCACCTGCCTGAAAGACCAATTGGCAAGAGGGTTGACCTTGATCAGGCCTGCTTCATCGACCTCAATGATATCAAGATCACCGCGCTTTCCACCTTGGCTTCTCCTCCGGCCCGTAAGAACAGCCTTTACCTGCAGCTCTGAATAGGCGCGTTGAGCCGGTTCAACTTTGGCAACGTAGTCGTACAGCTCCTCGTTCTTCTCCCATAACCGCTCGCCGTGCTTCGTGGAGAAATCCTCGGCGGTTTCACAGTCTGCAGGCTTGTAGACGTGGGTGTTCACACCGGAATACCGCCTTCGAACGCGTTCAACCAGGGCCAGTGTCTCGTCGAAGTGGTGAAGCGTGTCAAGGAAGATGAGGTCGACGTTGGGCTTGATTAGGCCCGAGAGTTTGGATAGCATGTCAAGCGCGGCAAGACCTGTCAGGCCGAATGCGGTTGTCTGATATAACCCAGGCAATGACGTGATGCACCATTGGAGAATATCTGGTAATTTAGTCAGTATATGGAGAGATATTGGGCAGAAGTGGATTTCTTGGGACCGACCATGAGGTTCTAGTTTTTGTAACTGAGAGTTAAGGAACTTAAGGTGTGGCTTGCTGAAGTAAACATCAGGAAGGCCAGGCTCGCTGGAAGCACCACTGGCGTAACCAGACTCGACGTCTCTGGTGGCCAGAGGCCCGTCGTATACTGGTGACGACATGTTCTAGACGGAAAATTTATCTTTCGAGGGGTCCTTGGGTGTGCACGTGCGGCAAATGAAGTGGATACGAGGGTTTATATTCGCTTTGCTTTTTCTACAAGCACGAAAAGGAAAAGGGCAAAACAGATAGTTGGGTATTTGGAGCAGGACTTGAGGGCTGGATGGAGAGAAGGAAAGGTTCATGCAAGCCAGCGTATATATTCACGCCGACAACGGCTCGGTCTTTGAAATCATTGTGGAAGGCATCATAGCTTTTCTCGAGCACGCAATTTTAGCGCACTCTCCAGGCTGCTCAACAAAGATCTCACATGGCCCACACCCCATGAAATGACGCAAAAAGAGGATCGGGCAGTTAAACTTCTCCCGGCCTGAGCCTCCGCCCGGCAGCGTGCCACTGTGCCTGAGCATCAGTTTGACGTGCTGCTGACTAAAGCCCAGGGCGTTGCTCCGGCCTTACGAGTGACGTGCTTCTAGAAAGGAAAGACGACGAGACGATAATCGCACTCTGATCTTGCCGAGCTGGCCTTCGCGCCTCCGAGGAGCTACCCTACGCTTATCCGTCCGTTGAAGATTATAATGCTAGACCTCTCGTTGGTCGGTTATGGCGTGCTTTTTCTTTATCCCTTGCGCGAAGTCGGACTGTCCAGCGTTTCATGCAACCGCATGTTACAAATTCTAGCTCGCTGAGATTGATTTGGTCATATTGGTACGTAAATACAACAGTATTTGTCTCACTGTCGCTGTGTCGTCCGAGGTTGAAGGTGAGGGGTGCGACCCGACCATGTCAGCCCTATATTAACATGCCCGAGGGAAGAACAAGCCACACGGGGCCAAAATATTGACTGTTTTCTACCACCACAGTGCAGCGCCCAACTACGCTTGAAAATAGCTCAAATTATGCTCCTAATACCGAACACTCTGCCCCTGCTCGTGCAAAAGCTAACGCTGTTGTTGAATTCAATGACGCGCATAATATTCCTTACTACAAGGAAGTTGTCTTTTGATATTTTTGGCGACGAACGCACCTCCGCATATGCGGATATTGATTAAATTCTTAAGCCTCACGTTAAGCCTCTTCTCGATGCCAGTGAATGATTCATTTTGGAGGAAGACAGCGACTCGGGCCATGGCTCTGCAGACAATAATAACATGGTACGATGTTGGAAGGAGAAGCATGGCTTGGAGTACTTCTACAACGCCCCAAAGTCTCCAGATCTAGCTTGCATAGAGAACTGTTGGCAGCCTCTCCAGTTAAATCTATTAAAGGAGCCTTATTGGACAGATGACGATATTATGGCGCTTGCAAACTATATTTGGGACACAAAGGTATTGCAATCGTTTATTGACGGGATGGTAGAGAAGCATATAGATCGCCAAAATACCTCAAAAGTCTAGACAAGCCTTGATATTGCTCAAATCTTAAGCTACAGTGGTAGTAAATGAGTATCCTCATAGTAAAATATAGGGCGCGACTCACGCTGAAAGTTGAGTTTAATATCACGCAGCCCTTTCGCTACTACTGCACCCGATGCGACTCCCTGGCCCGCCCTATCACAACCCCACGGCCCCCATTACCCTGCTGTTGCCAGGAGTTTCATCTCCTCCTGGTCATCCGCCGTCAACTTTCCCGCCTTTACCGCGTCCTTCCAGCCCTCCACGTGTTCGTATCCCTTCGAGCCTAGCCTTCCCTTCAGCAGCTTCATCAGTTTGGGCGCCAATTTTCCCGTGGCATATACAATGCCATCTTGTTGATTGGCTAATAGAACTACAATCAATGTTAAGAACAGGCGAGGTCCATCTGTATCTTTCTGCATGCCTCGAACCAATTCCTTGACCTGCGTAGATTTCCATTCAGCTAAGTTGGTGGCATCTGACCATTCTATTCTCTGCTGCTTTGTGAATTTTTCCAGCGCAGCGATAACATGCTGTAGGTCTGGGCCCGCCTTTCCCCCACTGGCCGATGTATTCAACGCTGTGCTGAGCTTTTGAGTATGGCGTCTGGTCTTTCTACTTCGAAGTAATCCTTTGGATTGGGCACGAGCTATTGTCTCTGGAATGAGATCTTTGACAGTGTAGGATACTAAGAGTTCGAGAAGCTGAGTCTGAAGCTTAACATCTTCTATCGCTTCGGCGCCGGACTTGTAGACCTGGAATCGTGAAGCCACACGTTCAATCCATAAAGCTGAGAAATCCGCCTCGTTTTCTGCTTCGAGTCTAGAAATCTCTTCTGTAAATGCAGCTTCCGTATCGAATTCGATTTCTTGAAATATGGCTTTGAAAACCGGTAAATGGAGCAGGTTATCTGGATCCTTCCGTAGAAAATCGTCGTACATCTCGGATTCCTTGAGAATGCAATCCTGCTGTCTGACGTGGCCAAGTATTTCCCATTGGATCTCGGCTTGATTCCGAGACACCTGCTTAATGAAAGCAGAAATGTGATCTCTATAGTTGGTTTGTATTACATACTCGTTGACGGTATGCACGGCTACTGAGCTTGAGGAATCTCTTTGTGAGTCAAGAAATTGATTTTTTTGTAAACTAACGACCTCTGAGAGGACTTCGTTTGGGAAGAACTCTATGAGAGTAGCCTTTCTTAATTAGCTTAGGGATCCAACGGGACTTTTATCTGCTAATAAAACGAACAAAACATACAGACAAATTTGTATATCCAATCTTGTCTAGTTCGCGTCGCTTTATGATGAGGTCGTTGTCCAGCCATGTTCTAGAAATGGCGTATCCTGAATGGAAAACTATGTTATTTGAGCTACAGCTTTGTATATATGTTTCGGCATCCTTCAAGCTGGGGTAAATATTGGGGAGCTCTTCTGTGAACCAGCTTAGATCAACATATGAAGCATTGCCAGCCAGCAAGTTGCTAAGTATTTCATCTCTTAAGCGAAGGAAGAGCGATTGTGGTTTGAACAGTAACTGGTTTTCACCATAGTTTTCAATTTTTCCGCTGAGCTCATTTCCGGTATCGCCCAGAGCATCTTTTACTACCTTTGAAATGTAGCAGAGTGGGGGTATCCCAGAGAATGACTGTGCCGTCAGATATGCGGGCTTAGCTTCGCTATATGCAGTTTCCAACACGTCCCTAATGCTGTGGTCTAAGGCACTTCGGTAGCTCAAACTATAAAGAAATGGTCCTTTCGATCTGTCGGTAGGGTGATCCAGTTCGAACAAAGTGTTATCCTCCGCGTTAGTATCGTTATAAGATTTCGTACATTTGGACAATACGTAAACACTTTCTAAAGATATGTTGTTGTCATGGGAGAAATCTGATATGGAAAGGAAATTTTGAAAACATGTGTACCGCAGTTTGTCCCACAATAGATCTCTTTCACTCCTGTAACCATCGTCTCAGTAAGAACTAAATACGCCCCGGATATTAATTTTTAGGAAATTAATGCATGTCATACTTGGTAAGAATCTCTTTTTGGTCCCCGCTAAGAATTGTGTCGTAACGAGACTGGTTCACAAGGTTAAGCACTACGTCTGCACCGATATCGAGTTGGTGAGAGAGCGAGGGTATAGGAACTCGTTCGTTTTCTGCCAAAGCAACTTGAGTCAGTAGGTCCCGAAGTCTCGTGAATGGAAGTTTCTCACCTCTGCCAACTATTCCGCGGAACTTCTTAAGCAGGTGGCTTGAAATAAGAAAACCGTCTCCAGAATGGCTCGGTAGCAAAAATGGCGACGCGAAAGTGCGAGAAGCTTTCAACCCTGAGTCATTCTGGAAGATCTCTAGGGGAAATAAGCCGATGAGATCATGCACGTCGTCTGAAGAAAATGTGAGAGTCATAGCTGTGGAGTGGACCGTATATTGAAAAGCGGATGGGAGTATCTAACTCCCATAAATGGCCAGATGTAGACGCTTCGCAGGTTTGAGGAAGCTTGGTCAAAGGGTTACTCTAAAAGCGCCAAATACCGATCTTAATTTCAGGGTCTAATGAATGGCTAGGTGATGGTGATCAATGAAAGGAGCATTTGTAATGCAGTTACATATCCCTCATGTGCCGAGTGGCAAAATAGGTATCGTGCTCTCCAGAGTTATTTTCATGAATGATTAGCTACCTCATACGCGATGGCTCGATGCGAACTGAGAGTGTAGCAATGTTAATGTGCTGAGCCGGGAGTTCTCCAGTTTCCAACGAAAACCGTGCCTGCTCCCTAAAATAACTCTAAGCCGCCCCTTAACAATTCAAATCTTATATCGGGGACATCCAACGAAGAGGAAAGTTGACCCTCACGACGCACCTTGAAATCTTTTACAGCTGTCACAATGTCGCATTTCCGAGCGAAGAAACTAGACATTGGCTGTTTTGTCAATGCGCGCAACATCCGAGATCACACAAAGCGCAAAGTCTTCGCGCAACATGAGCCTGAGAGGTAATACATACTCTTCCATCGACAGAGGAACACCTCCTAATTGAAGACATACATATATATGGACTCTTGAAACAACATTTCTTTAGCTAACAGTTAATTGAAATATAGGCAAGCGCTTCGATACCTAATTCGCAATACCAGCCTACCGCAACGCGTTCGCGCTCAAGCCCAGCTTCAACTCTCGCAGATGCACTGCTATACAAGATTCACTCAGATCAAGAATCGATGTATCATGGGTGGGAAAGGAAGGGGTATATTTAGTGATTTTAGGTTATCAAGGGTAAGCGACAATGACTGAGATAGGCGTGTGCTGCTTATTTGCACTCAAAGCGCAATCAATGGACGATGGTCGTTTGCCCAACAATGCACATGCAATGGATTATCTACTAATAACGTGGTCCTTGTAGTTTCAATTCCGAATGAATGCATTGTCTGGGAATTTACCTGGCGTGAAGAAAGCGAGTTGGTAGGCGTTGGAATGGCGGCGTATGAATTTCGACCTCTCGACTCTTCTCTGGCGTGGGACATGTATATCAGGAACTGGGAGGCTCAGCACTAGACGGCGTTGGCGATCAGAAGTGTAAAGTATTGGAGTATGAGGCTACCATAATCCAGGGAATGTTGCAGTTCCTCGTGCTGCGCACAATATTTGAACACTCGGCTAAGGCACGAAATATATCATATAGGAAATTTTCATCTGCTGGTGAATATGGCCGTCAGACTACATTCGAGTGCGCCGGGTAACATCTAGTCACCCCTTTGCATTTGTGGACCTGCAATCTTGCGGTGGGAGCTTCCGTACATTGGGAATTGACAAACACAGCTTCCCTCACTTATCAGGTGGTTATAACTACCTCTCATCATCCAACATTAACCTTCTCTCGCTCCATTCCACAGATCTAACCCCAGATGTGTCCATCTGATAAGGACTCCGCAAATCCTGTCGATTTTTCAACAACACTCTCAAGCCCGAAATAATAGAAAAAAAACCCAACACTACAGTGATACCGGAAACCACCTGTACGGCGAGCTTGATGATCCTCATTGATAAATCCGTTTCGCCTCTTTGCTACGAACCTTAAAAGGCACAATGTTCCGACGCAAGGTAGAGTCCCTCCCAAAGGACCCTGAATTCTCAGCCAATCTCGATGATCTTGGGTACGTGTCAGACTTGAATGGATCACGAAAGGTATAGTCCTCGCCAGTTGGCTTACTTCTTCATTTAGGTACTTCATCAACGATACCGGGCATATTCGCAAGATTGAAAATCCCGACGAGAGCTTCCAGTTCTTTATCACCAACAATGAACGGCTCAACGAGGTGCACAGGGAGGCTATGCACAGTAGGCTACCGAATCTTCCAATAATATTAAAGGCCAACAAGAACTGACAAACTTTTGCACAGAATGCATTCGGAGGGAAGTAATCAGCCGCATGGCCGCTCTAGGCATCCCGCTTTTTTACCTCCCTAGGCTTACGGTAGTTAAACCGGAGAGCTCCCCTCATATTCCCATACTCGCGACTCCTGCCGATATTCTTAAGACTCGCAAACGCGTCATTGTTTTGATCAATGACAATACACAAGATTTGGGTATACTGGCATATAGGGTGCTCTCTAAAGAGCTGGGAATAGACGGTGGATCGGTAGTCAATTTCACCAAGGAAATAATCCGGCGCTCGATCAAACTTACCAACGCACTACGGCCAGATAGCTCGGGAAGCTCATCCAGCAATGACCAAAGTAGCATCACCAACCCAGGGCTGCATATTGAGGCAAAGAAGAATCTCGCCCGGCATGAGTTTGAAGAGTACAAGAAACAACATTATTCTAAGTCTACCCACGACGGCGAAGAGCTCACCGAAGAGACCAGGAAGTCCATCAAGATCGCCAAAGAGTTAGCTGAAATCGAGGACAAGAATGCTCCCGGTCTGATCATATTGAACCCCGGGCACACATACTACTCACATCGGTTCAACGAAGCAATGACGATCGTGGCGTGGCAGGCTCAACCGCGCAAATCACTGCTTCACGATCCGATCAAGATTGACAAGGACGAAAACACGGTCGAGGGAAATAGGAATTCTGCGGAGCATGTCAAGTTTGTCTTTGAGAATGTCATTAACAACCCCAGGTTTGTCGCCTCGGATGCGGAGATCTATGTTATTGCAATCGAGAGTGGAGTAGCAGATGTTGTGAAGCTTCTCAATGAAAAGTGTAAGTTTTTCCTACTCAGAGTCCGGGTTGCTCGATGATTGAGCGGCATGCAAGGCGTGTCCGAACCAAACCCTCTAGGGTACCTCGAATACACCCCAGCTAGGTTTCAAGGGTACTTGAGCAACAGTGTTCTTTTCAACTGACAAAGCTATTTACAGGGCACCGCTATAATCGTGCCATCACTGCCATGGCATTAATCCAGCCATTCACCACTGCCGACGAGATTACGGATCCTGGCCTTGCATCTTTCCTCCAACACAGAGGCCGCTCTTGGATCGTTTCTCCCGGTGAAACACCGAATATCCCAATCGCAACGCCTTTTTCATTCAGGCCAGTTAAATCTGGCGGGACAGAAATTGATGAATCCCCTGTGGGGAAGAATGATGAACCCTCACTATCGCCAAAAGAAAAGGACAGAAGGGTAGACTGGTTAGAGGACATGAGGGAGGAGAACAAGCACCTAGATCGCCCTAGTCTTCTGAGCGAAAGGGCCGAATGGCAGGTGGGAATGATCAAGGCAAAGGCCAAAGCCGTCCAAGGCAAAGACGTAGAAGTAGTCGTGGACAACACTGAGCACACAATGACGGTTATTGAAAAAGTTCCAGCAAGCTCCTGCGCTGTGTCTTCGGGCTCAGAAGAGGATTATTTCGACAGGGCACAACGGTCTGCATCGCCCTCGCCAGAAATCCACCAGGCTACCAGCAGCACGTCCAAAGGTAAAGACAAAGTTAAGGTCATCGTCTCCGAATCCGATTCTCCGGAGAGTCCTGAACGTACCCCTACGAAATCCGAAGGTGGAGCTGGAATTGCGAACTCAAACCCAACGCCAGGAGAACCCGACCAATCACAGCCGGTACTGGACAGGCCGTCGTTCGCGGGTGCTGCGGAATCTACCGGACTTCACGCCCTCAACTCTAGAGAACAATTGCTGTGTCCAACTTTCTCAGGTGGCAGAGCCCCTTTCCCTGAGTGTATCTTCCCTGATATCTACGAATTGGTGCTGGATTTCTTCGAAGAAGTCGCAAGAGACCCTTTCAACTACTCAAATTCGGAATTTGTAGTTCTAGATGCTGCGGGGGGAGATGCGGCGTCCACATTCCCAAACGACCTAGAACCATTAGGGGAAGAAATAATTGGTGACGAGGACCCAGAGTCTGCGGGTGCAGCAGAAGGAAAGGGGAAGTGGAAGCAGATAGGCACAGGACCGAAGATCAAGTTTGCAGGTTCTATGGTTGATGCAGAATTGGTTAAGGGCGCAGGACTAGAGAAGACGGCAGATGGGAAGCTGAGAAAATTGGAAGATGTCTTGGAAGGCTCTGACGGTGAAGAGGAGAGAGGTGCGGCAGAAAAAAGAGAGCGAAGCTGGTGATGAGAACTCCGGAAAGGAGGGCGGGAGGGCTGGGGAGGGAGTCAAGGACTTGGCTGGAGAGGATTTGAGGAAGGACTCAATTCTCAAACCGAGAAAGTAAGACGTGGACAAGTAGTAACAAGGCAGGTATACGGATACTACTAAATGAGCCGGAAACCCGATATCGGTCAATTGGGCATTTAACGGCACGTCTCGCATCGCTTATACCTTAAGGAGATGTACTCTTCCGCTCAACTGATGAAAGGTATACTTGGATGGACTCCGGAAAGCTTCGTCGTGGGTAACTGGACAGAACGATGCGGCACGACATGGACTACTTGGGCTTTTTTAGATGTGGTTATTGATGGCAGCCGGAGTCATCCAACAGCTGTAACGTACCACTATAGAATAGAAAATCACAGATGCTAGATTCAGGCTATTTTGAGAATCTACTAGTGATTGATTAGACACAAGCAATAACTAGGGTCCCCAGTAGCTAGTTTTTGGTTCTGTACCCGGTATGTCTTGAGAAATGTGAACATTTTAAAAAAAGCCGTAGCTTTAGTACATACCCAAACGCCTCCCAATGCGCAAATCTCCTTCGAGTTCCCTCTCAAAATATAGACTCGGAACACAATTACATCCACCTATCCATGGGCCCGATTCCTTAAGCTGTGTGTTTCTGTCCCCTCTCCTAAACCTCACCCAAGAGCCAAAAGCCAGATTCCTAGACATCGGCAAGTAGGTCGTCCAAATCGTCATCATCATCCCACCCGCCTCCTTTCCTTCTCGTCACGACAATGCGCTCCTCCTCCTTCTGCTGCTGCTCGGACACGGCGCCCAGCAGCTCCTTGAGCTGTTCTTCGGTGACTTTCTGGCGCAGCTGGCCGGATCGTGCGAGCGTTATCAGACGGTTTTCGACGTCGGTGGCGCGTGACTCTTTGACGAGGCGGATTCGACCGAGACGATCCGCAGCTGGGGGTGTGAGGATTTGGGCGAGCAGAGAATTGCGTGCTTCAGCTGTGCGGAGAGACTGTTAGCATGGAGGGCCCGAGATGGTGAGATGGTGCGCGTGTGTCAGCTGTGGGACTGGGACAGGGAAAAGTTGGATGGCAGTCGGCGGGCGTCAGAATCGGTGTCCGAGAGTTGGGGGCCTTGGGGGTTTGGAGCAAGGAATAGGTGCCTACCTTCGCGTTGTCTGTGAGGGAGGATGTTAGTTAACAGGTTCGCAATGGTTTGGCAGACTAATGCACCTCTGCTGGTCTTCCTGTCCGCCTTCGCCGCCGCTGGGGCTCCCTTGCTGCTGGCGGAGCTGCTGTAGGCGCGCGCGCTGGATCTTGAGGCTATGTTAGCAATACGGTGAAGGAGAGGTTAAAGGAGAGGTATTGAGGCATACTTCTTCGAGATCTGTCTCAGACATGGTGATGTCTGGAGAGGCAGAAGTATGGAGGGGTATTCTGGGGGAAATATCACGATGCCGGTTTGGCGGGGTGTCTTGCAGAAGTGTGCAGCGGGTAGAAAACCGTCTCCGTAGAGCCTTGAGTTCTACGGTGACCGGAGACTGCTGAGACCGAGGCACGGCGCTTTCCCATGCCTGCCTGTTGTGCGCTCGTGAAGGGGTCATGCGGTCCAGCAGAGCGTGCGAAATGTTACAGTAGAACATGCAAAGGCTTCCTCAAAAAGACAATCTAGATACCTAAGCCACTGTGAGTATTTTGGCGTTGAAACTGGCGAATGCTCGTCCCAGACATGTTCTTTTGTTGTGGCACAAACTAAACAAAACGGCATGCCCAATCAACAGAACACGGCGCAGCTCAAGCTTTGGGGGCGAAACCTGGTGGCGAATCGGGGCCTGTCAAAACCGATTTGTCTCCATGTATACCTGCTTAGTACAAGCCGAGTGATCGCACAGCAGTACATAGTGCGGCACGCATTCCATTGTAGTCAATATATCGGCATCTCTTGGTATCTATTGGTACCTATCGGTATTTATTGATCACCATGGAATCAGAAGCACAAGACCCGAGACTTGGTCGGAGTGGCTGATGTCGATCGACTGAGGATTTATTGATAACTGGTCGGGGTTCCTTGGATGGGGCGTGGAATGGGGCATGAAATGGGGCGTGCATTGACAGCGAGGTGAACGGGCCTCACAGGGAAACGGAGCCCTGGAGGTACCTAGTAGTTATCTCTGTTCCTTTCTCTCAAGCTCTAAAACCGACCAGGCCTTGCACGCACGCTTGCAGGGCTTCTTCCAAAGACATCATCAGCATCCTTCCCGTCCGTCATTTCCACCTTCCCTTCCCCATCAATCTCGCGTCTCAGAAGAGTTTCTACTCTTTGATCGTCTTTCGCAATGCTTCTATTCTGTTATTGATCATTTATTTTCCCTGACCTACGAGGTCCCTCCTTTGTGTCCCCTTCCCCAACCTTGTACCTAGCCGTCCAAGCCTCGCAGTCCGTCAAGCTGGCTGAGTACGTTCTTTTTAATTAACCATCGTCCCACAACACAGCCTGTCCCCATACTTAGAATTGACTCCGAATCGTCGTACTAACTTCCGCATCTTGTTATATAGATACCTGTACACCGGCCCGTGGGTTCACGCAGGTGACCTGACCACGCCTTCACGTTCACAATCCCAGATACGCTCCTTAACTCCAACCCCAAAGGTCGCAGGGCTCAAGCAAGTCACCAAGTCGACGTCCACACCACAACTGGGCAAGATGGCCGCCATCATGGCTCCTCCAAACCCGTCATCCCTCTTCCGGACCGACTCGGAAGTCATGAACACCATCCCAGATCCGCGTGCTCCGAGCCCTGCTTCTGCCCCGTCGAGGTCTGGTTCCACCGATTCCGGTCATCACCCAGACCTAAACAACGAGGTTGCAACCCTGAGTACCAAGCTCATCAATGCCATCAACTATCAGACCAGTCTGGACGATTCGTTACAAGCCACGCGCCATGAATTGGAGGCTGCACGAGAGCGATTGGTGCAGTTGGAAACGGCTGCAAAGGAGCATACAGAGATGATTGGGATGGGCTTGTTGGTGAAAAGGGACGATTATGATAACATGGAGAGCGAGTTGAGGAAGGAGCTTACCGAGGAAAGGAGACAAAAAGGCGCTGTGGAAAGAGAAAAGAGAAGAATAGAGTCGGAGTTGGAGAATTTAACAACTGCCCTTTTTGAAGAGGCTAATACGGTATGCATCCCAATCCACAGTTTTGCCTCCATTGAGACAGCCGCTGATTCTCCATAGATGGTAGCGGCGGCAAGGAAGGAGAGAGAGGCTTCTGAGAAGAGGAACGAGCAGTTAAAAAATCAACTCAACGATACAGAGCTGCTTCTAGCTTCTCACCAGGAGCAATTACAGGACCTTAAAGCCGTAATGCAACAGATGAGTTCGGACCGGGATGAGAACGAAAACAATACACATATTTCCACTGCACCCTCTACACCTGGAGTTGTACCGCAAGACAAGTTGAGCAGGATATTTGAGGCGGCGAACCTTACTCCAAATACACCTGGATCAGATGACATACCGCCGGATCAGCCGCTACGATTCTCTCATCTGATACACCCTGTACTGCGATCAGATCTCCAGTCTTACAAGGAATTCCAGGAAATGCTGAAGGTCTCTCGGGCCTCAGCACCCACAAGCCGAGCAGCAAGCGGCAACTACGGTGGCATTAATGTTATGGGTCTTGGTGCTCTTAGCTCCATGAGTCAAGCCAATGGCTCTTCAACCTCCCTTCCATCCGCCCACAACTCTCCTAATCGGCAGAACGGAAACGGTTCTCCACGTGACTCTATTTCCTCTCTCCCTCCACTTAAAGAAAACAAGTTCTACAAGCGTGCCTTGGCTGAAGACATCGAGCCAACGCTTCGTCTTGACATTGCACCCGGTCTTTCATGGCTCGCCCGCCGCACAGTCCTCAACAGTATGACAGCCGGTAGCCTTGTTGTCGAGCCGCACCCGCTTATCCCTAAATTTCATGGCCCGGTCTTCGCATGCTCGCTCTGCGGTGAAAATCGCAAAGGGGAACTCTACACTCGGAAGCACCGTTTTCGAACAAGTGAAAGTGACGATGCGCAGCGGTACCCACTTTGCGATTACTGCCTTGGGAGAGTTCGAGCAACTTGCGATTATATCGGGTTTTTGAGGATGGTAAAGGATGGGCACTGGCGCGCAGAGACAGAGGATGAGAGGAAAAGCGCGTGGGAAGAGAGTGTGAGGCTACGTGAGCGCATGTTTTGGGCTAGGTTGGGTGGAGGTGTCGTGCCTGCATTTGTGCCCCTTCGGGAGAGCCCGCGAAGCCCGACATTCGCGACTAGGGGCGGCGTGAAGGTGGAGAGGAAGAGCGAGGAGTCGAGCATCAATGGTGTTATTGACTCTGCGGTTGACATGCGTGATCCCGAGAAACTGGAGCCGCAGGAGTACGACCCGTTCCGTTCTGACGGCAAAGAAAAGAGGGTGAGCATTGGGAAGACGGTCATTTCCCCCCGAGTTGCGACCCCCGAGAAGCTTAATTCAGAGGAAGAGAAGAGGGTTGAGAAGGCTGCGGAGGAGCAGCTGCAGAACGAAGTCAAGAAGTCGATGCAGTCTCTCTCTCTCGATGACCCAACAGCAAAACTCGACGGTGCAGAAACGCCTTCACAGAAAGGAAAAGATAAGGAACAAAGGCTATCGATTACCATTCCTGGAGCTTTCGAATGAACGAGCTAGCCTTCTCGCCTCATCCAAACATTTTGGATCATTTCATCCTATCTACTTCTCTTCTCAATCCTGCGGCACTGGATATGCACATTTACCTACCGCTGCCTGCAGTAAATCGATACCCTGTCTCTATCAGTGTCACTACCAGTGTCTTTGGACAGGGTCAAATGAGCGGCTTAGCATTCTTATACATGCGCTCATTTCGTCCTTTCCGGTTAATTGGTGAGAGCTTTAGGGCCTAGTAATTAATGTATTGCACTAAAAAGAGGCTCAGCGCTATCCCGTTAATCCGTTAGGATCTTGAGGCTTCCAGGACAGGCCTGGAAGGAAGAAGACGGATTTTTGTACGATAGATGAAAGTATGGGCTATGAACCTGTAATGGGGCGTATACTTGTTTTGGGTGTGCTGTAGAAGATTGGAGGCGTCTCCAACAGGCGCAGTCGGTGAATGTGGATGGGATTGATCATCAATTACATCTACATGAGAGTGACATTACACAAATATAGACATCCCTTGCCCATGAACTCTTCACGTAGGGTTTTGCATGGGGTTACTAATTCATCTACACAACCTCTTCATCTAATCTTTTACCTTTTCAACTCTTACAGTCCCTGTCGGTCCCACTCGAACCCAAACCAACAAGCGGCACGTCCTCTCCCAACTCCCACTGCACCATTCCCTGCTTCCCCTTCACCAGCTCCTTGATCATGAAATTCATGACACACCGCACCCCCATCTCCTCGCCCCTCCGCACCACCCACCCGTTCATATACTCGACCTCAGTCCGCCGCCCAGCCCTAACATCCGCCAACATGCTGCTGACATTCTCGCGCGTCTTGCTCGCCACACCCACGACCAGTGTCTCCAGCCGGCCCGGATCGAAGCGGTGCACGACGCCGGGGATGTGCTGCAGCTCGGGCAGCGCGCGCAGCACGAGGCTGGTCTCAGCCAGCAGCAGGCGCATGACCCGCGTCAGCGCGTAGTTGTACAGCACGGCGCCGTTGCGCGCGTCCAGCAGCACCGTCAGCGGGTTGATGATTGAGTTCACGGCCAGCTTCTCCAGCCGCAGCATCAGCAGGTCCGGCGGCGAGAAGCTGGTTGCGCACAGCACGGGCGTGCGCAGGAGTGTGCGGAGGAGGTAGCGCGATAGCGCGGTCCAGGGGAACTCGGGCGAGCCGGGCGCCGGGTCCGAGGATGTGGCTGGGGCCGGGTGTTTGGGTGTTGAGGGTGGGGCGCCGGGCGGGTTGCTGGGTAGGGTGGGGCGGAATTCGGAGCGTGGTGAGTAGGGGGCCTGGGGTTGGTAGTGGGTGTGTGGGAGCAGGCCGAGGGAGAGGGTGCCCTGGCCGGCGTGGGTTGCGGCGAATAGGTCGTTGGGCTGGCTGTTCACGCCGTGCGAGTTTATGCCGAGCATGTAGAAGGGTCGTTTGGAGGGGTTGGGGAAGATGTGTTCGTTAACTTCGTCGATGGTGCCCATGCCGTTTTGGAGGAAGAGGACCACGGAGTGAGGCGTGATGCGGTGGCGGACGCTTGAGAGAGCGGAGAGCACCTGCGTTGTCTTCACGCATACGATCAGCGCATGGATTGGCTCTGTGGATTCGCCCTGCAGAACTTGCTGTTTTGGTGATTGTGAGGATTCATCTGAGGCCGTTTTGGAGGGGTGTAGTGTATCCTCATCCTCAAATGTTACTTCTTGGCCGTGAAAGCGTCGGCGTAGTATAGCGAGCTCGGCCTCGAAACCCGACCTGGCTTCTACGGCATCATGTGTCTTTATGCGAATCTCTTGCGGCCCCTCATTCCATTCTTTAAGTGTCTGAGGCTTGTGGAATATCAGTGTTACGGGTGGAGGGTTGGGTATTCCAAGCAGCGCGTGTGCCATGAACCGTCCGACGTTCCCCATGCCTATGACATGGATGCGTCTATCAAAGACTGGCATTGTACGGTAGAATTCGGCAACGTCCCGAAACTGATGACGGGTAGGTTGTTCGTCAATCACTCCAGGGCTAGAAGCTGTCAGCTTTTGTTGTACATGGTTGGATATGCCCAATCTACCTTTCACTGTGCTTGGGTCCACCGACTTTCGCGCCATCAATGGCAGCTTCACTCCACCATGATTTCCCGGGCGATCCAGATTGGAAAAAGGCCACTCGGCCCAGGCGATTGTTACCTAGGCTGCATCGGATGAAACTGTGAGCTATTCGAGGCCGCAGCCTGAGAAGAGGATAGGGGAGAATTGGGGAAGACAGATTGAAGTAGGGGAACTATTGAGGGCTAATTCAAGTGATAAACCCAGTAATATAAATTCGCAGGTGTAGGGGAGTGAAATACAGTATAAATGGTTATGGAGGAGCATCGAAACGTCTATCTTAATGTCGTCGGCGTTGAATGGAGATGATTGGCTTCAGAAGCACAGACCAGCCGGCTTGAAAGAAAGTGGAACGCCATCATTGGCAGTCCCATCATCACCGCAGCATTATCGACATCTCTTTTATACTTCTGTCTCCTCCTGCGCTTCTAAAATCCACAGAACACTTCAGTACTGGCTGCTCGTACTCAGTGCTAATTATGGATACCGTGAATCTACATCCACTGCTTGAACATCTAGAGGGAAACATTGATGACCTCGAAGAAGCTCTTGCGCCCCTCTTGAACGCTCCACTGTCCGACGTTGCTAGCAAGCTACCTCTTCTCGACAAAGCGAAGCTCCATGTCATGATCACCTATGCAATTGAATCTATTCTATTCTGTACGTTTCACCGTCACTCAAGGCGGATACAATATTCTAACAATACCCCAAGCATACCTTCTATTAAATGGCGAGAACGCAAAAGAACATGCCGTCTTCACCGAGCTCACCCGCCTCAGGCAGTACTTCGAAAAGATTAAGAAAGCAGAAGCAGGCCCACTCAAGAGAGATCTCAGCATAGATAAGCAAGCCGCCGGAAGGTTCATCAAGCATGCTTTGGTACGGTTGGAATATCGGAATATTTGTACGTACAATACTTACGCACATACAGTCTGGAAATGAGAGATATGACCTCGAGCGTTCCGAGCGACAGGCCAGGGAGGAGGCCAACGCACACATCAAATTCGACGAGCTCTCCGAGCGCATCAAGCAAGAAGAGATATCGAAAAAGCGAAATGCTAGTGCGGTAGAAGGCTTGTCTGGGGATGAGGAGGACGAGAGTAGCTCTGTGGACTCGCGAGACTCCAAAACCCCGTCTGCACTGGACAAAGGCGTTGAGGCAAATGCCCTCCGGGGGAAGGGTAAAGGCGGTAGGCGCACAAAGAAGGAAAGGAGAGAGAAAAAGAAGGAGAAAAGAAATAAAAAGAGCAATAAGCAACGTAAGCTCGAGGTCGAACCTCGCAATCTAGCCCAAGATCAACGAGTAGGACCCCTTCCTCCTCGAAAGCCCAAGTCGAACCTCCCACCTAGAGGACACAGTGCAGCATTCCAAGCATTACTCAAGGGCCCTCTACCCAAGAAAGAATCCGATAGTCGGACAACGGCAAACCGGGATACAAATACAAATGGTTGAACTCTTGGGCGAGGTCTCATTTCTTATATCGCACATATCCTAATGCTCTCCTAGGAGAGGTGTATGACCGCAGGCATCCTAAGTTGCCAATATTTTCAGGTATCCACCCGCACCGAGGGTTTTGGTGCGTCGGTTTGTTCGCCGGCGACTTCGTGCTGGATGATGCAAGCCAATGTGGAATCCGTGCTGCAGCATACAGATGTGATACACGATCGCGGATTGAGAGTTTTGTCGAGAGGGACAGTTTATCAGCGTTTGCTTTGAAGGTATATACACTCAGCAAAGCCTTTTTCGCATGCATATAATTCCACACGGGAACCTCTAATGCACTCAAAGCGGCCTACCGTAGCAAATATGAATCAAAAATATAGCCGTAGTCTCATCAAAGCAAAGGCAATTCCCAATGAATATGCATGGGTCTCAAATCCAATCGTTCCGGCCCGTGCAACAGATCTTCCTCGGTCCCTGCGCCGAAGCGAAGATCCGATCCTTCTCGAATGTCTGAAGCTCTTCGCCATCCACATCTGAACCGCCGCCTCCAACAACACCAATTCCCTCCATCAACACAATCCCTAGACCTCCGTCTAAACCTCGTCCGAAATGCCTCGTCAATCCCGCAGTTCCAGCGCCCCACGCCGTCCTACGGCTACCCCAGCTCGCCAGCCGGTTACTCCTCCTGGCCCTGCCCCAGCCCGTCCCGCTACAACTGCTGCTCACCCACCGGCTACTGCTCAGCAGCAACATCCCCCAGCACAGGCTGCTCCCCAGCAGAGTGCTGGACCAGGTTTATTCGGCCAGATGGCAAGCACTGCTGCGTAAGTATCAGTATTCTGTACTGCACCGCACAAACGCCTCCGCACTATATAACCATCCATTACTGCTCTATACTGCTTCTTTCCAAACATTGACATGAATCCTCATATGTTCCAAAAGATCTACGCTAACTAATATCTTTCAACAGCGGTGTAGCAGTTGGCTCATCTATCGGCCATGCCATCGGCGGCTTCTTCGGCGGTGGCTCCTCCGCACCCGCTGAATCCCAATCCGCACAAACCGCACCCGCAGAGCAGCAGTACGCCAATAACTCCTCAAGCACCTATCAGTCTGGTGTGTGCCAAACTGATGTCAACAACTTCCGCAAGTGCATGGACGAGAATCAGGGCTCCTTAACAATTTGCGGGTGGTATTTGGATCAGCTGGTTTGTGGTGCACACTTAGACCATCGGTGGCGGATTTTCATGCTAACATATATGCTCGTTCAACAGAAAGCCTGCCAGCAGGCCGCAAGCCAGTATTAGTTTCTCTACTCAGTTAATCAAAATCGTCGGTTGGTCATCAGTCGAACAGTCTACGGCAACTATTTCATGACCAAGTGATTGGACCTGGTTCAACATGCAAGCCCCGGAATATCATAAGAACGCATGTAGCATTGTCTGGGAGTTTTCGGTAGCGCTATATTGTAAATTAAGAGAATAACATCCAGCAAGCATCACCACTACACTCTCCCTAGCGCCTCATGTTGATAGCATCAAATACAGTAAATCAAAGTTTAACATTAAACCCTTTTACCAGACGATCCTGATCAAATTTTGACCTTCCTACTAGCTGTAAAGCAAAGGTACGCTAGATTTGAGCTTAGAGTATTAGAACTCTTGAACTCCAATAACCGACTTCATTGTGAGTTGCCGCCTCGTCCGACTTGCGAGTCCTATGTATTTCCCATATATCAATCTTTCTATTCTAGCTTCAAATTAGAACTTGGAGTTAAAGCTTTTCTTCAAGTATAAATTCTATTAAGTCTCGCACTTCAACTAATTTAAACAGTTTTCCAAAACCTTTCAAGCCACACGCCCCGGACGTGGGGTTTTCCCAACAATTGTACACCTTCAGCCACGTCACATCTTCAGGAGACGGCCAGTATAGCAAACATCGAAATCCTACCACAAAGCACCGCCAAGTTTTATAGATAACATGGCGCGCCACGGCAAATCCATATTCGTACCCTTTATAGTCAGCATATCCCCCCTCCTATTTCCACACTAGCCCACGCCAGTACCGCCACGGTAAACTTCTCCTCTACATCTACATAACTCTTTTCAATAGAGATGGACGGGCAACCCAAACGTTGGGCCCCTTATAAGGCTGACACAGTGGGTGTCCTTAGAGGGGATCGCGGGATCTGGGATTTGGACATGACGCCCTATGCGAGTCCGCATAGTGGCTAGAAAAGAATGCAGCAGAGAGATTGTTGGCGATGAGACTGTTGTCGGAGGGGATTCTGATGGTGCATAATAAGGAGTACATCTACGAAAGACATCCGGATGGCAAGAAATATTTCGAGAGAGGACAGTAGAGAAGAAGAGATAAACTATAACACGAAGGATCTCAATCACGAAGTTCCTTCCGCAATCCAAACAGTCTTTAAAACAACCCCCAAGATACCAAATCCACCACCGATCATTCCCCCCTGGATCCTTTTCATCCGCACACAGGGCACCTAGGCCGCCGTTCCCCGCGGGAGCTTTGAAGAGACAAAAAACTACAGGAACGCCAATTCAGGATTTCGTTACAGTGCCACTTATTGAAGAGCAATACGCAGCGCATGGATTGCTAGTGCTACAAATATTTGCAGGGGAAGTGCAGCGGAAAGAGAAGGCGAAGGCTGATGTGCTTCGGAGGGTTTGTTGATGTTCGGGGGTTGTGTTCAAGGAAAGGAGTGAAAATGCAAACGGTTACAGATGGGGAGCTTTGATGAGCTATCAATAGTGATTATTGTTATGCATGATAATCGTTCTTTATGCGGGTATCATCTGTTTCGCCTATCGTACAGTGTATCATAAACTATTTTTCATTCTCATCTTCATTGGGCTCAAAGTTAAGCTGTCGCAATGTTAATGGAGCTAAATTGGCCGAATTGGGATTGATGAAGACATACCTGATTTCCATTGTAGAATTGCCGAGAATTTGGATCACGCTCGAGGTCCCGCTGCTCTTTGACCCTCTGATCCGCCAATGTTCGTACCCTGATACTTGATCCGGCCGAAGACCCTGGTTCCGACCCCACTGACCTACCTTCTCCCGGGTCTGCACCCCCTCCCTGATCAGGCTGCGCACCGTATCCTATTACGGACTTAAGTGCACCTCCCAGTAACCCTACACTGCCAGAGACAAGGCCTACTGCTCCGGAAACCACACCAGTGACCCCGCCATACAGGGTGCCTAAGATGCCACCGCCTGCGTTGCTGTATGCTTCAGTGAAACCTTGGACGGGGACAAGGACTAGAGTTGCACCAGGAGCTAAGTTGATGTATTCAAGGGATGCAGCTTCGTCGGATACGGAGAGTGTACGGCTGGGAAGTGGGGCGAGGATGTGTTTAAAGGTATAGGGGGGTGGAGAATTGGAAGGTAGTTCCGCACGAGAAGCGAGTTCCTCATCAACCCATAACCGTACATCATCTTGCAGCGTTGAGTTGCGTGGAAAGTATGCACGAATTGTACTACCATCAAATAGCCGAATATTGAGATGCACGTTCTTCGAGCCCACTGCAACATTCTTCGCCTTTGTAGCCTGCGCCTCTGCTTCCACTAGTGCAGCTTGCTCCAGGCGTCGTCGTTCTGCGTCCTCAGCCGCTGCTGCTCTCTGTGCATCTTCTCGCGCCTTCCGTTCCTGCTTGTCGGCCTCGATACGTGCTTGTATACGCTTGAGTTCCTCCCGATCCTCTTGCTTCCTCTTCCGAGCTTGTGCCGCAGCGCTAAGCTGCCGTGACTTTGTGGAAGATCCGCTAGCAGCCTCAAGCTCTTCCTCGACGGCTTTCTGCTTCCCTTTAGCTTTAGCAGACCGCGCTGACTTTTCGGCCTCTTCCTTAAGTTGTTTGTCAGCTTCGAGACGGCGCGCACGATCGGCTAACAAGGCTTGAACTCTTGTTGATGGTGTCGCTGACGGTTCGGTTGCTGACGGGATTGGCGTGCTACTATCGGAGTGGGGCGCTGAAGGACCTTCCGTATCTTCTGGGATTCCGGCAGGCACTGAGTCCAATGCCTCAGGTGAGGTAGAGGCTAATGTTTGCATTTTGTTCTTGGTTGCATTTCCTCCTAGAACAAGGTGTAGGCGACTCGTAAAGTCCTCCTGGCTGATACCGCTAACAAGATGCTCACGGAGCTGACCATTACTAGAAAGGTATAAGCGGAAGCAATTAAAAGGCTAGGGTTTGTTAACACTCACCGTATAACCACTAATGCTGGGACTTTTGAAATAGGGCAGAAAGCTGACAGGAAACCAGCCTCTAGGGAGCCGGCCTGGATACGCAGCAGAACTACGGTTTGAACTAGGAGATTGGAAAGCTGCAGTTTTCAGCACTCTGTAAGAAGTATATACGTTTAGAGAAACACACCTGATCGGTTTGAAGCCATTCATCTTCCCATGTTAAACTTTCGGGGCCATCGTCTTCCTTGGTGCATCATGATTAGCATTCCTTTAGGCTCCAGATGTATTGGCAGTTTACTCACCCCGAACAAAGCAAGCAACCAGTTTTGCTTGTTGGATCGCAAGGGCGATACCGCTTTGAAGGTCTCCTTGGTGGAACATGGCTGGGTGGTTGGGTGTTGGTGTGATCGCGAGGTGAGGTTGAGCCTCGACAGCTCTGAGATGCAAATCCCTGTCACTACTAGCGGCGGGGTCAGTTTGGCAAGGCTCAAAGCTTTCCGCAGAACAAGGGCATTTACGTACAACCGCCACCGCTTTTCTCAAGTCGGGGTTCATTATACAGCCAAAACTTCTTCCGTGGTAGGTATACTAAATAATTTGAGGAGTCTCCAGCTTAGCCCACTTGAATTTGATCAACGGAAGGTCTATCATAGAGCTGAAGCGCAAAGCAATTATCCATAGAAAACAATGATCCCGCCCCGACAGAAAACATAGAAATAGACCCGGGATGATTGCTCCACACTATCTACATTCAGTTGAGAGAAGAAGATGCTGGCCAGCGCTAAGCACATGGGAAAGTGAAAAAGGTACTAGGCAGCGTAAAAACCGGGTCCAAAGGACAATGCTCCACACCATAGTTGCCCGTTGCCCTGAATTGAAGATTCGTCGCTGAACTGATCATTCTGGCAATTCTTAGGCTTTCCTGGCCGGTCGGCTGCGATGCATCTCCAATCCCGTACGAAAACGCCATTCGAACTTGTCCACAACACCAAGGTATTTAAGCATCATCGGGTGTATTTTGTTACACCAAACTGCGTCACACTCTTGTCGCATCACTTGTATCGTGCATCCACTTCATAGGATGACACATTTTCCGCCCTTTTTCGTTTTTGGTGGAGGCCGGGGACTCAGTACAGCTCTACCAAAGGGTTAGAAGAAATCCCATATACTTCCCACGTCTACTAGATAGAACCGACCTGATAGCCTCATCAAACACGCTTTTGAGATTGCGCTGTGTCAATGCGGAGCATTCCAGATATTTCTGCGCCTTAATCTCCTTCGCAACCATAACTGCCTGCTCGTATTGTATAGGGGCCATCTTCATCTGCCGAAGTCTCTCCCTAGTCGCCTCATCGTCCCTCAAATCTAGCTTCGTGCCTACAAGTATGATTGGGACGCCAGGTGCATGGTGGTCGATTTCAGGGTACCACTGAAGTTGTCAGACGATGGACAACGGGGTAGGGAGTTATAATACCTTGGCCTTGACGTTGTCGAAGGACGGGGGGCTAACAATCGAAAAGCAGATCAGGAACACGTCTGTTTGTGGGTATGACAGCGGCCGAAGGCGATCGTAATCTTCCTGTCCGGCGGTATCCCATAATCCGAGACTTATCGGCTTCCCGTCAACCATGACATTTGCAGAATAGTTATCGAAGCTTAAAATGTATTAGCTTTTATATGTAGAATAATTGAAGGACAGGGCCTACACTGTAGGAATGTATTCGCCGGGGAAGGCATTCGTCGTATATGAAATGAGTAGGCATGTCTAGCAAACGTCGTCAGTCAAATCCAGTTTTGAAATATAAGATGACCTAATTCGCGTTGACCTACCTTTCCAACAGCACCATCTCCAGTAACCACACACTAAAGTAGCTAGCAATTAGTCTATCTATTAGCTTATCAAACTTCTATAGGAGCTCTAACCTTTAAGGACTGGGTAGCGGGAGCAGCAGCCATTATTAAGCGCTGCTTACTCTAAGCTTTAGGCTAGATATCTTGACTCGGACAGGTAGGGAACGAGGTGATAAGATGGAATGGCGAGCTTGTGTCAGTAGTCTGCATGAGGGCAAGCATTAGAATCCAGACGGCTTCACAAGGTGGCACAGAAGATATCTTACCGATAATATCACTTTTTATGGGGGATTGCGTTATGTGCGGCGAGTAAGGGAGGCGTTTATCACATTAATAGGGACAAGGTGAGGCTGTATAACCGAAGCCTAGGTGCCTCGCTCAAGGGCGAAGACAGTCGACAGTCTCAACAACGAGCTCTTCGCAGCAGAGTGATGTAAAACTCTTCGAAGGCGCCCAACGCGGATTGTTCGAACGATCGTTGGAGGGTTGCTGGCACAGCAGAGGACGGATGCGTATGCCGTCTATGAAACGGTGTTGAGGCAGGTAGGGGTGGGTTGAGCATGGCTTGATACAGCTTGGTAGCCAAGCCACAGCGGGCCACCAACGCCATCACATTGTCAGCAACGAACCGCCAACAGCTCTACAGCTCTGATATATGATAGGTAGCGCTATAGTATCGACTATTAAAACCACCATTCTTCACCCTCACTGCCCTACTGTGCGAGCTACTCCGCTACAGCTGTTGCTGTTGCTGCTGAGTTGTGGAAAGCATTGCACAGATGCGGTTGAGACGTGACATCAGACGCATTCCGCATTCCGGTCCCTCGAGTCCCTCTATCTCCTAGCTTCCTTAGGTTCAATTTACTCTTTCGGACCGAGGAGCAGTCGAGCAATCTTACCGTCTATAATACCATTTGATATCTCCGCTTTATGCGATGCCCTACTCTATTAAACCCTACTTCTGTATTCATCTGCTTGTCTAGTTGTGATCCTTTCCATCCGTTCGCGCCTCTCAAGCAGCTCCTGCGAGTCTTGTTAAGGTATTCCCCATCCTTTCTTCATACGCTAAAAACTCCAGCGGCACTCCTCTAGCTTGCCTTTCTTCCGCTATTATTTTTCCGCTTGGCATCGCCATTCCCTACTACTAACGGTACTTGGGGCTATTTGCGAGCTAGTCCGACATCACCCTTGACGTCAGCGCTCTTCTTGACGATGAGTGCGAGTCTGCAAAATACAAATTCGCCTTATATCCGACTAGGCTCACAATTAGTGGGGATGCGTATGTCTGTAGCACCATTGCATCGAAAACCTGAATCTGAATTTATAACGAAGTATTCAAGCAATAATTGTCGCTCTAGTCGCAAACACATTCCTGGATTTTTTATGTGTCTAGTAGCGAACCTACGAGAAATCCGTCAAGTTTTCCTTGGAAAATTTCCAAATTGCAGACTTACAGCCCGCAATTTGGGTCCTTGGAGAAATTTAACAGATTTCTCGCGCCTGCGGCAGGCTTTTGTCCTTTTAGAATTTAACTGCCCTGCTACTGCCCTGCTGCCACTGCTACCACTGCTACCACACTGTCCCCCCTTATCTTAGCCTATCCCTTACACCGTCAGTGTGTTCAAGGTGGTGACCCGTGCGAATAACACCCAACATCGATGGGGTCAGGGTCAGGAGGTCCTAATTTCTTCTTCCCTTTGGCAATTTAGGATATTGAGTCGTGGAACAAAGCCGTTATCGTTCGATGATCTGTTTCGTACCATAAGTGTTGGTATTCAAAGTATAAAGTTTCATCTATTTACAAAGGTCGAACGCTGACGAAGTTGGTGTTCCTGGCAGAATGCTAACCGCCCGCAAATCCAGCAATAACGTATTCGGGCCCCGTCGGGTGTTTTCAACATACTGCTGCGCAGCAGCCCCCACGTAGTGGGGGCCTACACCCTCAAACGAAAAACACCCTCAACCAAAAATATATGGATATTATTTGAAGCCGAAGTAACA
>Ga0307507_10002172_pt1 | contig 42117 bp, 6 predicted proteins | sample 7_EM_MG_FD_207223 | JGI IMG/M metagenome (GOLD analysis project Ga0307507, IMG submission 207223) | Populus trichocarpa ectomycorrhiza microbial communities from riparian zone in the Pacific Northwest, United States - 7_EM | ecosystem: Host-associated > Plants > Roots > Unclassified | place... | reverse complement strand
GTTAACTGCATATTAAGAAATATGCAGTTAGCTTTTAAAGTTGCCAAGTAGGTTAACTGCGTGTTAAGAAATATATAGTTAGCTTTTAAAGTTGTTAAGTAGGTTAACTGCGTGTTATTTAACTTTTGAATATGTTAAGTTGGTTAATTGCGTATTAAGTTAGTTAAATTGCGTGTTAAGTTAGTTAATTGCGTGTTAAGTTGGTTAAATTGCGTGTTAAGTTGGTCAATTGCGTGTTAAGTTAGTTAATTGCGTGTCGAGTTAGTTAAATTGCATGTTAATTACGCGAAATGCGAAAACCAAAGTCTACTTAAATCTTATCCTGCGAATATTTTCCTAATGTAGCTAGAAGGGACCCCTAAGCCTATTAAGGTAGTTTCGGATTATAAGGCCTTAGAATACTTTATAACAATAAAGGCCCTTATAGCCTGGCAGGTACGCTAGGTGGATATTCTATCTTAGTTCCACTTTCTAATTATATATAGGCTAGGCGCAACTAATTGTGCAGATGCCCTTATAAGGCGCAAACAAGACCTAAATAACCAGATTGCTATAAAGATTATATTACGGACTTAGATGCTGCTATAACTAGAGCACCTTAAACCCTAAATATAGGTAGAACTAAATATGGACCCTGTAAAGGCCAAGATGTGCCCTATTAACACTACAGAACTTAACCTTATTAATAAACTACTATAGGCAAACTATACGGCCCCTTCCCTACAGGAGTACCGCGAAAAGGTAAAGGATGCTACTAGTCCATAGTCCCTTAAAATCGGACTGCTTAAGCACTAGGAACGGCTAGTAGTGGTAGAGGAACAGAATTTACGGACTTAGCTTATTACTAAAGCATATACTTAGGTCTCTACGGCCTACCCCAGAAAAAATAAGACCCATAGAATTATTAGCAACCGCTACTATTAGCCTAGAATAGTTATGGATATTAACCGCTATATATAGAACTGTAATAACTGCTGTAGGTTTATAATTCTATAAGATAAAACCTTAGGGCTATTAAAGCCACTTCTAATACTAGAACGCCCCTAGTAGTATATCTCTATAGACTTTTATAAGTTACCTACGGACCGCGATAGATATAATATGGTTATAATCCTAGTTAACCGCTTTAGCAAGCGCCCATTCTTAATCCCCTATTATAAGAATATTAATACTAAAGAGGCGGCCTAACTATATATCTACTATATCTACTAAATTCATGGACTACTAGATACTATTATATCCAACTATAAGCCGTAGTTTATATTAGCCTTTTAGAATAAGTTTACCTAGATCCTAGGTATTAGGCTAAAGCTCTTTATAGCATACCACCCCTAGATAGACGGTTAGACAGAGATTGTAAATTAATACTTAGACTAGAGACTCCAGCCCTTTATTAACTACTTTTAGGATAACTAGAGTAAACTACTACCTATAATAGACTACACCTAGGCAACCCTACTCTATAACTCTATAGGGTTTGCACCTATTTAGCTAAAAATAGGATACTTACCCTATATAAGCTTTGACTGGGAGAGACCAAAAGGACCATAGACTGTATATAAAAAACTATCTTATAGGGAAGCATAGTAGTATGCTAGACGCTTAGAAGAAGTATAAATAGTAGCCTATAAGAACCTAGAGAAGGCCTAGAAATTAATAGAATAGTAGGCAAATAAGTATAGGCGTAAGCCCGACTTTACCGTAGGTGATAAGGTCTAGGTTATAACAAAAAACTAGAAGATAGAACGGCCTAGCTATAAGCTAGACTATAAGATGGCAGGACTATATAAGATTCTTAATAAAGAAGGCAACTTATATAAGGTTAAACTCCTAGACTTAATTAAAGTCCACCTTGTTTTCTCACCAGATAAGCTATAGAAAGCTATAAATAACCCACTACCTAGACAAAAGAATAAGCCTCTACTACTAATTTAAGTTAATGGCAATAATAAATGGGAAGTTAATGAAATACTAGCCTATAAACTAGTACAAGGAACGCTAAAATACTGTGTCTAATAAAAAGGTTATAATTTAGACCCAACCTAATACCCCGCCTAGAACTTTATAGGTTGCCCCTAGAAGCTTAAAGAGTTCTATAACTAATACCCTAATAAGCTAGGACCCCTAAAGTATCTAGACGAGTAAATGGAGTGCTAGTATAGCGAAGATAATAAGCTACCTGTTAAGTATATAGATAAGAACACCCTATAGACATAATACAGATATATAAAGCCTAAGGGCAGGCTTTTTCAGAGGGGGGGGTAATGTTACGGCGCTGGTGGAAAACGGTACTGGCAAATTACCATTATATGACTAGAGGATTGTATATAGCTTCGAGCGGTGCTTCCGTTCTTCCCCTTTCCTTTCTCTAGCTTTGGATCCTCGTTTATAGACAATCCAATCGTATAGACTTGCGCGACCCTCTTACCGTGCTCGTGCCTTGATTAACCAAGTCGCTAACAGTCTATATATCGGCAAAATATGGTACCCTACCAATGGCCTCAATAGTTAGTGGTTGACGCAATTGGCGCATAGTTGAGGGCATTTGGCAACTCGACTGACTAGCCTATGTCGTGTTTTTTTGACACGTAGCCTGCGTACAGCCTACGCGCAACCTACGCGCAACCTACTAGTAATCTGCGCATTTGGTAACTATAATTGTACTTAGAGCTATTTACCTCTTTTATACTAATAGCATATTTTAAATAAATAAAAGCTACTTTAAAGCTATTTATAAGGCTAGCAAAATAAATAATATTATTTTAGATAATTTAATATAATATAGCAATGGTTCTCTTCTACCTATCTACCTATTAACTTACCTACCTGCCTATCTACCTATCTACCTATTAACTTACCTACCTGCCTATCTACCTACCTGCCTATATCGCCTACCTATCTGCATCTGCCTACCCGTCTGCATCTGCCTACCTGTCTACATCTGCCTACCTGTCTGCATCTACCTACCCGTTAGCATCTCCCTGTTTGTGCCTACCTGTCTGTGCTACCTTGATTCGATTAATCGATTAAATCGTTTATAGTGTTCGCTGGCTAGTCGTTGTCGTCTGGCTCTGGCGACGGTCGTCTGGTTCTGGTAACGGTCGTCTGGTTCTAGCGACGCTCGTCTGGTTCTAGTAACGGTCGTCTGGTTCTAGTAACGGTTGTCTGGTTCTAGTAACGGTCGTCTGGTTCTAGTAACGGTCGTCTGGTTCTAGCGATAGTTATCTAGTTCTAGCAACAGTCCTCTGCTGGCTGCCGTTCTAGTGCCTCCCTAGGTAGGGAGGATGTAAGGAAGAAAGGAAGGGTAAAAAATAAGGCGGCAGAGGCATGTGTAGAGGCTATTGGGAATATAGCGGGGACCCAATGCAGAGCTTCGTGTAGAGCCTCTGTACGTAGAGCTTCGTGTAGAGCCTTGTGCAAAGCTTCGTGTAGAGCTTCGTGTAGAGCTTCGTGTAGAGCTTCGTGTAGAGCCTTATACAGAGCCTCGTGCAGAGCCTTGTGCAGAGCCTCCAAGTAATAAGAATATATAGCATACAACTTTACCTTAATTACATGTCAAGAAATATGTAGTTAGCTTTTAAAGTTGCTAAGTAGGTTAACTACGTGTCAAGGAATATACAGTTAGCTTTTAAAGTTGTTAAGTAAGTCAACTGCGTATTATTTAACTTTTAAATATGTTAAATAGGTCAACTGCGTGTTAAGGAATATGTAGTTAGCTTTTAAATTTGTCAAGTAGGTCAACTGTATATCATTTAACTTTTAAATATGTCAAGTTGGTCAATTACGTGTCAAGTTAGTCAAATTGCATGTCAATTACGCGAAACGCGCTAAACAAAGTCTACTTGAACCTTATCCTGCGAATATTTTCCCGATGTAGTTAGAGATAATTAACTTAGGAGCGCCATAGATCTGGTAAATGCTATTAATATATATATAGGCTATGTCTTTTATAGTTATAGTCTTAAAGCAGGGAAGGAAAATAGCTTACTTACTTACTTAGTTAACTACTATAAAGGCCATATTATAGCCATATTTGTCCTTTAGGAAGGATTTAAAGTCTATTATAATATGCTGCTAAGGGCGCTTAAAAACTAGCAGTAGTTATAACTATCTAGGGGTTTAATCCCTAGGGGTATTTACCTGTTTGCAAGCATAACAATTCCTAATAAATTATTCTATATTAGATAGGAGTCCTTACTAGTAGAAGCAAGGCGCTAGTAGTGAGTGGGTCTTATTTTAACTAGGGTGCGCCATAGAGACTTAATAGTAGGCTTTATAGATTAGCTCTATTTATAGGTTGTTAACATCTAAAACTATAAGCCGTTTTTAGTATAAAAGTAGTCCGTCTTTTACTTCTAAATTAGGGTTACCTTTTATAGCTTAGTTATAGAGGGCTTTTAGGGATTTAGCTATGCGGTTAATTAGTCTTATTAGTTTATCTAGGATCTCTCCTTCTATAGGCGTTAGCTTATTCTATTTAGGGCTTAGTTCCTTAAGGCTATATAGGTTAAGCTATTTGGGGCAAAGGAGGGTATATATTTAGTACTAAGCCTTTAGCTTATCCTATAGTTCTATATTCTGTTCTCTTTAGGTAAAAGTATTAGCTCTAAAATTTTGCCTACTAGGGTGGTATATAATTGTAAAAAAGAACTAAGAGAGTATTTTAGCCTACCTAGCCTATTAGCTAGTAAGCTACTTTATTATTATAAAATACTTAAGGGCTTTATAATTAGTATAGACTTTAATATAAGAGTCTATGCTTTTAAGCTTTATATACTACTAGAATAATAATTATATAATAGCTAATATTTCCTTATTGTGTACCTTATAGTTATACTTAGCTAAGGCTATTATTTTTTTAAAAAAAACATAATAGAGTACTACTTACTATCTAGGTGTAACTATAAGAGAACTCCCGCTACTACTTTATTAGAGGCGTTTATTTCCAGCATTAATTTAAGGTCTAGGTTATAGTAATAGAGAATTAGGAAAAAGGTAAGTCGGTCCTTTAATTCCTTAAAAGCTTTTATATAATTATTGTTAAAAATAAAAGGCATGTTATTCTTTATTAGTTGTATAAGAGGCTTAGCTATAACCCTATAGTTATAAATAAACCAGTGGTAAAAGTTATAGAAGCTAAGAAAGGACTAGATGCCTTTTATAGTATAAGGGGGTTTCTAGTTATATATTACCTTAACCTTTTTAGGGTTAACTTTAATTCCTTTTATGCTAATAATAAACCTAAAGTACTTTTGTTTTACTCTAAATTTATATTTCTTAATATGGCCGTCGAAATCGGACTCTGTACCTGTATGTGGTGACGGCTACGAACCTAGGTCTTTAAAGCTCAGATCCAGAGCCAATGCAGAGACGTTGTATAGCGTGCGGACAGGACCTGGTGGTGGTTGTAGGCGTTAAGGGTGGTGGTGAAATTTTTTTGGATAGTGAGATCTTGAAAACCACCACTGTTGGCCCTCTACAGTATGACGACTACTACTGTTCTCCTATCTAGGGCACCTATACAATCCAACATGGATAGATAGTACTCGATAACATCCCCCGACCCCCAAGTTAAAAGCATTAACAACCTTACATTAATGAACAAGTGAACGCGCGAATGAACAAACGTACAAGCAAATATACGGCCCCTCCTAACCCCTAGGGCGATCGCCCGCGGAGCATACAGTCACTTGCCGTTTTACTACCATAATACTGCTAGCGGCCTAGATTGCGACCTATGGTTTTCCTTATCTTCTTTTAACGGAGTAGTAACCCTTTAAAAGGGCCTAGCTGGGGCCTAGGTATAAAAGATACCCAATATAATATATCCCGCTTGTTACGGACAGCTTAAGTACAATATTACGACTACTTAGGGAAGAGTTGGCGGAAGCTAGTTGGTTAATACAGGCACGGTCCAGGATGGATCCGGTGGAACCATGTAACGAGGAATGGTAGCCAAGGTTACGTAATGTGATCTATGTGATCTGTGTAATCTATATAATCCGTAACAGAGTAGACAGAGCACATATACCTTACAGAGCAAAGGAATTTCTTAGGCGTATAGTTGTGTATTTAAAGGACCTTAGTCTCTACTATAGATAGTTCTCTCTTTATAGTAAATCTTAGAATATAATTAGAGTTAATCTGTTAGGCAACCACTCCACTAGTTATTATTATATTATTAACTTCTTATTTACCTATATACCTAGCCTAATAACAGGACCTACTGTAGTTCTTACTATAAGGTTCCGTTACATATTTACTACCTAGTTATAGTATTAATAAAGTTAAACAATATGCCACCTAAAGCACCAGTTATAATGCTATTAACGGCAACAACTACCTTAAGATTAGGAGACACTAGTATAGCAGATACAGACTTATAAGTAGTCACAAGAGGTCAGTTATAGGAAATAGTTAATCGCTTATTAGATAACAATAGGATACTTAAGGAACGTATTAACAGAATTAGTACAGTAAAGGTTAAGTTACCGTTAATTAAATAATTCTTAGGAAAAAGGTTAAAACTTAAAGGATTCCTTATATAAATACACTTTAAGGTTATTGTATAATTACAGCACCTATTGTACCAACCGCGTGCCTACGCGTTCGGTACGCCAGGTACGTGTTTACGCGTTCAGTGCACCAACCACTCACTTACGCGTCTAGTGTACTTATGAAGCACTAACTAATCAGGGGGAGGACGTATTAGTATATAGACTACGTAGTCTGCTTCATATAATTAACAGTCACCACCATCCCAAAGAGCATACAATACTATATATATTTCGTGCCCCGGGATACAACTCACTCGTGCTATTAAGTTAGTACGAACACTGATCAGTAAGCGCACACAGATTAGCAATTACTCAACACCTCCCACCAAGCGATACTCAACAGCGACCACCCGTTTAGACTCCTAGTACAACCTGCTAGAAGGTTAGAAGTTAGGGATTACGGACCTATCACCAACTCTGTATACTTATTTAAGTCTTAGTACGGTTTACCGGAAGTTTATAGACGCGAATACAGACCTATACGGAAACCCCTACCCTTGACCTACCTTCAAACCTTAAACCCCTACTCCTACTACACCCTCCTTTGATACCTCTGACGTCTTTTTAGACCCTTTACAGAACCCCCTATTTTTAACCTCCTCCGAACCTTAAACCCCCATTCTTACTACACCTCTTTTGGACCCCTTACGGAGACCCCCTACCCTTCTGCGAACTATTATGGACCTGTTAAGACCCCTTACAGAGACCTCTTACCCTCCTATAAACCCTTACGGCCTATAAACCGATTTTACGGACCCTTACAAGAACTCTTCCGCCCGCTACGCACTACACTATACAGTATGGCAGATATTAGCAAGCAAGTCAGCGAAGGTTAAAAGAAGTAGAGACAAGGAGTTAACGTTACGTCTATAAATAATGTTAACGACTATATTAGTTTCAAAATCCTTAAATATAGATACTTTAAGCTTATAAACAACGACCTATAGGAGCAATACTAGGAAGACTTTGCGGACTTTACAGAAGCTATTTTTAAAGCCTGCAACCCTACTACTATCCACAAACTACGAACCCATTTACGTAACCAAGGTGTATGGGTTAAAAGGAATAAATGAGTTACTATTACACAGTCCTTATACAACACAATACACAAAAAGGACCAAACAGAATAGACTAAGGAGAAAATCCTAGACCAGTTTTAAGAAATTAAGGAACTCTTTGCTTTTTCTAAACTTAATATAATCGCTAGCCTTATACCTAACCCTCTTAACTAAATTCGTTCTACAAACCCAAGTAGTTTTGGAATTAATCTTACGGGCCAAAGCATACCTAGTACTTAAGTTACGGACCGCAATACCCCTATAACCCAAATTACGGAACGCAATACCCCTATAAACCAAAACACGGACTAAACCCCTTTTGTTATTCAAGTTATAGATCCGTAAACTATCTAAGTAAAGACCTATAGCAAGGAACTAGCCAACCTAGCCAAGCTCTATACCGACGAATCCAAGTATAGTGGTGAAAACGACAACTTTAACTTTAAACTAACCATCCTTACGGACCTTTGTCAGAAGGCTAACATTCCTAAATAGGAGTTTAGCCAAGCCTACTCTACTATGCTGCGCGGCCTAGCACTTAACTACTACTACACCAACCTTAAGAGTAACCCCCTTAGTGTTCCTTTTAATAAGCTATACAAAGCTACACGTAACTACTTTAAAGGACTAGAATATAAGCGTAATATCCTTACCTAATAAAATGTGACCAAGCTACGGACCGTAATAGACAAGAACACTGAAAAATCGACTATAGAGTGCCTGCAAATCCTTATTAAAGACCTCTACCACCTACAGCACGGTCTTAATATCAAGCTTTAAACGGACAACTTCCTACACAATAAACTTATTACGGCCTGCCAGGAAGTAGAGCCCTGTAAGTACACCTACTATAAGCCTATAGATACCTTAGCTGGCCTTATTAATAACCTATACTCCTCTATTATAATATACGAAGTCTTAAACCTACTAGGCAGTACGCAAGCCTTTATTACGGATATTTAATATCCGCAAACAGACTTAGACGTCTACTTTACGGACCGCCGTTACCGCTAGCAGCACCCGTACCGACTAAGTCCTACCCGTAACCCCCGCAGTAACCCCTGTATAAAAACATACCCCTGTAGACAAACCAGCTAGAAGTGCTTCGTGTGCGGTAAGGAAGGATATTGGTCTACAAGGCATACCTAGGAAGAATGTAACAAGTCTAGGAAGAGACTTAATAGCTATATTAGCCAGTTTATTTTGGAATACGAAGGAGAGGAAGCAGAAGAGCCCCCTAATAAGTTAATAGAAGCCCTTATAATTAACTTTAACTCAGACACTTAGGAATAAGAGACCTCAGAGACATTTCTAACCACTTTTAGACCTTTTACGGACAGCTAAGCCTTTAATATCATAACCGTATTAGCCGACCGTTCCTTTATACACTCAGTTGCGCCCAAAAACCATTCCGCAAGCACCCCTATTACGGACGTTATAGATCACGAGCAGGACCCATTTGCATATATTACCATAGAACACTATACCCCTAAGGAATTCTACGGTGTTATAATTAACATAGGCGCCTCTAAGAAGTCTACTGTAGGTTACGGACAATACCTTGCATATAGGACTACCGCAAATAATAATACGGACATTAACACTATGCAAACTAGGGCCATAAACGTCCAATTCGGCATTGGCTTAACTGTATTAATTGGATCAGTTGCAGTTAAGACCCTAATTAGCCTAGTTAACTTCCATATAGTAAAAGCAGACACCCCTTTCCTACTCTGCTTTGCGGATATAGATAGGTTACAGGTATACTATAATAACATTACGGACACCCTAATTGGCCCCGCAACTGCCCTAAAAAGCAAGCATGTCACCCTACCAATTATATGACGATTTGGACACCCGTTCCTTATATAGGGAGAGACTTTACAGACCTATATTTAGGAATCTTTTAACTATAACCCGTGCTATCTTAGTAGTACGGAAATCCACTACCTATACCGCCGTTTCGGCCACCCGTTAGCTAAAAAGCTGTATAGAGTCCTTAAACGTTCTAGACATAATAACGTTAATAGGAAGGCAATTAACCACCTAACTAAATACTACTCCTACTACTAGAAATACGGACGTTCCCTAGGCCGATTTAAGTTCACCCTTTATAAGGATCTTAACTTCAACCATTTAATATACGTAGACATTATATACATTAACGGCAGCCTAGTATTATATATAATTGACGAGGTAACCCGCTATTAAGCCGCCTGTTAGTTATAAAATATATCCGTAAAGCACACTTGGGATATTTTACGGACCTGCTAGATTAATACGTACGTTAGACCTCCTAAGTATATCACCTATAACGCCAGTAGAAACTTTATCAGCAAAGAATTCCAGCAGTATGCTATGGCTATGGCTATATCAACAAAAGCCGTTCTAGTTGAGGCGCATTAGTCCATTAGGTTTGTTAAGCGAGCTTATCTAGCCCTATAGAGAGCTTACCAAATTATTATAGACGAGTGCAAGGATATCTAAAAGGAACTAGCTCTATAAATGGCTATAAAAGCCGTTAATAATACTGCTAGCTTAGATGGACTAGTACTTACCCTTTTAGTCTATGGAGCCTACCTAAGGATAAGTAACCTAGATCCTTCTGCCCTGTCTATTATGGAACGAGCAGCTGCAATATAAAAGGCGATGGCCGAGATAGTTAAGCTATGGGCTAAATAAGCTGTTAATAACGCCCTATACTACTATAACGGACCCAATATAACCCTAGTATATAACCTCCCGCTTAACTCTGAAGTCCTTGTATGGCGTAAAAGCGGTAAGTGGACCAGACCCTACTGTTTACTAGCTATAGAAAACGAGATGTGCTGTATATAACTTCCTAGCGGCCCGACCAACTTTAGGAGCATGTCTGTAAAACCCTACTTTCGGCCTAAAGATACCTATAACGTCGAGCTAGATAAACTAGAAGCAACTACCAAACTAAACAAACTAGAAGCAACCGCCAAATTAAATAAGCTAGAAGCACCCTTACCTACCCCAGAAGTCCTCCAGAAACCCACTGAACCCGCTATACCTACCGTAAAGCGCGGTTAAGGACGCCCCCGAAAGCACCCTATAACTAAAAATACTATAATAAAGACTTACCTAACCTCCGTAGGAATATCCGCAAGGCAATCTCCGCCTGTAGATATATCAGTTCTAGTACAGAAAACCCCCTTTACGGACTCACGACGTAAAGAGATTAACGGACTACTTAAAAAGGGCGTCTTTGCGGTTATAACGGAGAAAGACGTTCTGTAAGGCGTCCGTATATTTAACTTACGCTTTATTAACGAAATTAAGCACCTAGGTACTGACAAAGCTTTTAAAAAATTAAGGCTTATTATACAAGCCTATAATAACTAGGGGAAGGGCTTAGTCCTTACGCAATTGCCTACAATTTAATAAGTTAGCCAACAGATTATACTTGCACTTATGCCTGGACTATAGCAAAGCAAACCCGTAGCTCTTTACCTACGGGATATCTCGCAAGCCTATATGCAGTCTAATACCTACCTAAGTAGGGATATCTTTATACGGCCACCGCTTAAGCTTAATCTGCAACTAGGAACAATTTTACGGGTTATAAAACCACTTTATAGAGTGCCGGAAGCTAGAAACCACTGGTTTAAGACGTACTACCAGTACCACGTTAGTAAACTTAAGATGGAGTAGTTAACCTATAACCCTTGCCTCCTATATACCCTATTAAACGGCCTTAGCATTGTTGGACTCTAAATAGACGATACCCTCTTTCTAGTAGACCAAACTTTTGCAGACGTGGAAGAGACTAAACTGCAAGAAGCTAAGTTCCTAGTAAAGCCGCGAGAGTAGTTAACTAAGCGGACTCTAATTAAGTTTAATAAAGGCTTAATTATATAAAAGGGCAACTTAATCTAGCTAACTTAGGAACGCTAAGCTTAAAACCTAAAGCCTGTTACGGCAAAGCCTACAGACCTTACTAGTTCCTATAAAGAGACCTGTAAGACCGTAAATATAAAGGACTAATACGCTGCATAGCGTGCAAGAGGTGCCTATATTGCTACAGTCTGCCAACCTAAATCTGCCTATGACTTATCCTTTGCGGCCCAGGCAGTAGATCTATAAGAAGAAAATATTAAGCAGCTTAATAAGCGCATTTAATGGCAAATTAACAACGCAATAAGAGGACTTACTTTTGTACCACTGGACCTAAATTCCCTTAGTGTAATAGCATTTACGGATGCCTCCTTTGCTAATAACAAAGACCTATTATTACAAATTGGCTTTGTGATTATACTTACGGACCGCAATTAGGACGCAAATATACTGCACTGGTCTTCAATTAAGTGTAAACAAGTAACCCGTAGTGTACTAGCTTTTAAGCTATACGCACTAGCCCATGGCTTTAATATAGCAGCCACAATCAAATTAACGGTCTAGAAGATTCTATAACTGGAGCAGTTACCCCTGGTTCTATGCACTAATTTAAAGTCCCTCTACAACTACCTAGTTAAACTAGGTACAACATAAGAGAAGAGGCTTATGGTCGACCTTATATGCTTACGTTAGGCCTATGAACGGCGCAAGATTACGGAGGTTAAATAGATTAGCAGCGGAGACAACCTAGTAGACGCTATAACTAAGGCAAAGCCGTGTCAAGCTCTTAAAACCCTAATTAATATGAATAAGCTTAACCTAGAAGTTACAGAATGGGTAGAATAGGACTAACAGAGCACCTATAGTATAGGTGGAAAACGGTGGAAAGCTACGGTGGAACTTGGTGGACTCACGTAACCTGCTAAATTCTATAGGGTAGTTAAATTGACCAATCACGATTTTCCATCCCCGGGATGGAAAATCGCCATTGGCTCACTTAGCACTAGCGCCTTGGCGGCCCTTACGATCCAACTTATGGCTCGTCTACTGCCCGTCAAAAGGCCGTACGGTTCATTCTACAGACCGTAAGCAGAACTTACGGCCAGCTTGGGGCACCGTTTGGAAGGCAGCCTAGACGGCACCTTAGGGGAGATTTCCTATGTATTTTCTTTTGTGTTTTATGGTTCTATTAAAGCAATTACAGAGGCTGTATATAAGTGGTTTTATTTTTCAAGTACCGCCAGTGTATAATTACAGCACCTATTGTACCAACCGCGTGCCTACGCGTTCGGTACGCCAGGTACGCGTTTACGCGTTCAGTGCACTAACCACTCGCTTACGCGTTTGGTGCACTTATAAAGCACTAACTAATTAGGGGGAGGACGCATTAGTATATAGACCACGTAGTCTGCTTTATATAATCGACAGTCACCACCATCCCAAAGAGCATACAATACTATACGTATTTCGTGCCCCGGGATACGACTCACTCGTGCTATTAAGTTAGTACGAACAGTTATATAGGAAGGAGCAAAGTTGGCAACACCTACAGATTAAGTAGCGTACGTAGGATTATTCTTAATAAAAAGAGTACTAAAATGGTTTAAACCTTACCTTACAGAGATATAAGTTAGTAGTATAACAACTACTAACTAAGACGTACGGTTTATATTTACTAGTTAAAACGGGTTTATAAAAAGATTAATATAGATATTTGGAAACCTAGAAGCATTAACTATAGTAGAGCAGAAGCTTTAAAACTTAGTATAATATTCTTTAGCAATTAAGTACATAATATAGTTTTAAACACTTATAATATAGGTTAAGTAGAATAATAAGGCGCTTATAGCATAGTATAAATAGGGACTTAAGGCTAAAGTCTAGGACGTAATTATCCTAATAGAAGATGCGGAAAGTCTATAAGACTTAATAGATTAGTTAATAAAAATTAATAATAGGATCTATTAAAGGGAACAAGCTAAGAAAGGGCAAGATAAAGTTCCATAGTTATATAAGGCGCAGAGCATGTATTAGTAGACATAGAGCTAAAAACTATAGAATGGCATAGAGCTAATGGACCTAAGCAATACTAAAGAATCTAAAAGATGGATAAAGAAACTATAGAAACCTAGAGGTTAAGGATTAAGTAATTATAGGACCAGGGGGCAGAGGCTAAACTAGGGATCTTAGCAGTAGAAGACATTTAGGTGGACTCTATAATAAAAAAAATAGTTTAAAGATAGAGCTTATATAAATTATAGAAAATAAGGTTATTTTGCTAGAAACTATAGAGGTAGTTAGAGTAACCACGCGGTAAAAGGCACTAGGTTATTAGAGTATAATAATATAAATATAGGGATGTTGCGCGGGGCTAGGGGGTGTTTAATTAAACACTTTGCGTTTTATTACAACAACACATACCAAATTTATAAAGACGCTAAGTATAGCGTAAGCTATTAGCTATAAGAGCCAGAGTTAAGAAGGCTTAAAAGAACTAAAGAGTTAGATAAAGAACAAGATTAACTCTATAAGCTAGATTGGAATATTAAAGCAATATATAGACAAAGATTAGCAATAATAACAATGGAGTTAAAGTACTTATTAATTAATAGCAATAAAAAAGAAAACAAGGCTAACTAGGAGCACTTATACCTTAGTAACGTAATAGAAGCAGAGACTAAAACCACTACAAAACGCGGATTAGTAATGGGTATTATAATACCATTAGATATAGAATCCATTACTTTATAAGATAAAAAGAGTAATATCCAAAGACAATTAAGCAAGTAGACAACTACTAGTGCTAGCTCACCACTTATAAAAGGTAAAAGGCCATAGGTCCAAGATTCTTATAAAGAAATAAGGAAAGCTCTAGACTTATAGGATATAATAAGGACAGCTTAAGAACCCATAATAAATAAAAACTAATAGAAAAGAGCAGTAACTTAGTTTAGTAATAAATAAATAAGTATAGGACGTAAGTTTAAGAACTATAAGTTTAGGGAACAAATAAGAACGTTATTAAGAAGCCAAGATTTTAAGAAATAAATAAAAACTATAGTAATTCTAGGTAAACACGGTGTTCAGCCTAAAAATTAAAAAGTTAATACTAAGATTAAAAAGCAAGACAACTTTAAGAATCTAGCTATAAGACGCAGAAAATAAGAAACTATAGATAAGTTTAGATAAAGAATTATTACATAGCAAGAGCAAAAGCTAAATAAGAGGTTAGCTATGCCAGGTTATATAAGGGACAAAGCACCTATATAAAGAGTTACTAATAGGCCTAGTGCAGGGACGCCTAGAGTAAAGTAGTTAGATAAACTAGAATAAGAAGAGAATCTAGACATTCTAATTAGATTTAAAGAAAGACATACTAAAGGATGTTATAACATAGTAATAACAAGGTACTTTCTTATAGATAGACCATATACACTAAACCAGTTATATGGAAAGTGGTATAGGCAATAATATAACAATAAATAGGAAGACTTTTATATATAGCTAGATAAAAAAGTTATCTAAAACCAACCTATTACAGAAAAACGCATAAATTATATTAAAGGAGTATTAATTATAATATTAAGGAACCTAGAAGAGGGATCTAAGGACTAGAGAGGAGAATAATAAATCTTAGTACCTATAGCGGAAATACCAGTGGTTAGAATAACTAGGTATTGGTTTAAACTTAAGGATAAAGATAAGCCAAGAGTTAACCTAAGTTACCTAGCGCATTATACGTTATTATAGATAGCTTATATAGATAACATGTGTAATATATATAGGGCACCAAAAAAAAAAAACTGGAAATACCTAGTAAGGATATATTAGGCACCAGAGAAAAAAAGGTTTAAAGACGCTAAGTGTATATATAGATAGCACCCAGTAAAAGTATAGAGTTAAGGGGACCTAATACTTTAACCTAGAAGATTCCTTACAGAAGAATACCTAGATAAATAATAGTAGTGGGACTACCTAGAGAACACTTGTCTATAGCACATAGAGGAAAAGAAATAAACTAAGTATTAGCTAAAAGTAGACCAAGTATAGATAGGATCTAGCAGCTAATAGTTAGGAAAAGGAGAGGCCTATAGGACTAGAGGGAACCAGTAGTAGAGCCTCAGACCCTTAAAGAAATCTAAGGACAATACCTAAACTTATAAGTTAAGTGGTAAGATTAATAGTTTAAAACACTAATAGATAGTAAAGTAATAAGAAACCACATATTACTAGCAGCAGTAGAAAAAATAGGGTTACCATATAGACAAAAGGAACACCTATATCCACTTATAATAATTTTAGAAGATTAAATAGCCTATAGAGGAGGTATTATTAATCTTAAAACAGGACCTATTTAGTTAACTATTAAAGGGAGACCAGTTAGAATATCTTTTAATATCTTACTATTAGGAAAAGATAAGGTAATACTAGGAATGCCTTAGTTACAGGAATATAATCTAAAGGTTAATTGGGTTATAGGTTAGATTAATATTAGAGATACTTAATAATATAAAGTATAATAGCAAACCAAGTTAGTATAATACTAAGTTAGAGCGATATACAAAGAGACTAAGTAAGGCTTAAGTTATGTACCAAGGAGATACTATAAGTATAGTAAAAAATTATAGTTACTAGAAAGTAAAAAGCTGTTAGAGTATATAGCATAGGACTATAAAATAGAGTTAGAACCTAAAACTAGTCTAAGGTTCTTTCTAATTTATAAGCTTACTAGAACCAAGTTAGTGGCACTTAAGGAGTTTATCTAAGAGAACTTATAAAAGGGATATATTAAACCATTACAGTTATTAGCAGGATATCCAGTACTATTCATCCCAAAGAAAAACAGAAAACTTAGGATATATATAGACTACAGATAGTTAAACAGTATTACTAGAAAGGATAGATATCCTTTACCCTTAATTAGCGAAATCCAAGATAGGATAGGTAACATAAAGATCTTTATAAAGATAGATCTAAGATAGGCGTACTATTAAATTAGGATTAAGGAAGGCAACAAATAGAAGGCAGCCTTTAGGTTAAAAAAAGGACTATACAAGCCATTAGTTATGCAGTTTAGGTTTATAAATATACTAGTAACGTTCCAGAAATAAATTAATAGCGTATTAAGAGAACACCTTAATAAGTTTATTATAGCATATCTCAATAATATTATTATCTACTTAGAAAGTAAGAAAGAACATAGAGAACACATTAAATAGGTCTTAAAGAGACTACAAGAAAAACAGATACTAGTAGCTATTAAGAAATACAAGTTCTTTATAAGAAAGACTAATTTTATAGAATTTATTATTAAACTAGGAAGAATCAGCATGGACCTAAAGAAAGTCAAAGCTATAGTAAGTTGGTAAGAACTAGAGAACATTATACAGTTAAGATTATTCCTAGGGTTTTACAACTACTATAGGAGGTTTATAGCACAATAGTTAAAGAGTATTAAGCCGTTTACAAGGCTAACAAAGAAGGAGGAACCATGGGTATAGAAAAATAAGCAAAGGAAGTTGTTTAAAAAACTTAAAGAGTTATTTACCTAGGAACTAATCCTTAAGATCTACCAACTAAAGTTAGAGACAGTTATTAAGACAGATGCATTAAACTTCGCACTAGGAGCATATTTACTATAAAAACATTAAAACATATAGCATCCAGTAGCGTATTATAGTTAAAAGATAACACTACTAGAACTAAACTATAACATCTATAACAAGGAGTTATTAGGTATAGTTACAGCATTAAAAAAATAGAGAGCATTCTTATAAGGCACAGAGAAACTATTTATAGTTAAAATAAACTATAAGAACCTTACAGGATTCCTAATAATAAAGGAACTTAACTAAAGATAGATTAGATAGGCGGAAATGCTTACAGAATACCATTTCGAAATTTAGTATACTAAGGGTATAGACAATGCACAAGCAGATACTCTAAGTAGAAAAGCTAAACTATAAAGTAATAAAAAGCCATTAGGGGCTTTACTACAAAAGGATTAAAACGGACTAATTAGGTATAATTACCTAAAAATTACAGCAACCAAAGAAGGTTAGATCTATAAATTACTAAAGAGTAATTAGATATAGAAGATCTAAGAAGTATAGGCAAAGGATCTAGATACGGAATAGTATAAAAACAGAGAAGCAACCTATATTTCAAGGTCTATTACAAAAGAGTTTATTAAGTTATTTTACAAGGGACTAACTTAAGGACACAACGGAGCTATAGGCTTAGTGTTAAGACTTTAAGAGGAATATATAATTTAAGGAATCTAGAAACTAGCAAGACAAGTTATAAAAGAGTGTTTAGATTACCAAAGAAACAAACTAATAAGGCATAAGCCGTATAGAAGGCTATAACCTATTAAGACACCAGAAAGACTATAGGAAGTTATATTATAGGACTTTATTATTAAGTTACTAAAGTTAAAAGATCCTATTACAGGACAAGATTATAATGCAATCTTAGTAATAGTAGACAAGCTTATAAAGTAGGGGTACTTTATAGCATGCATAGAAGAAATGTTAGTAGAAGATGTCGCTAGAATCTATATTAAGGAAGTATTTATAAGACATAGAGCACCAAGTAAGATTATATTAGACAGAGATCTAAGATTTATAGCAGTATTCTAGGAGGTATTTTTAGCAGAACAAGAAGTTCGCGTAGCAACCTCAACAGCGTATTATCCGCAGACGGATAGACAGATAGAAAGATTAAACTAGACACTAGAACAGTATCTAAGGCACTATATTAATCACGCATAAAACAATTAGGTATTATTACTACTAGTTACACAATTTACATATAATGCAACACTATAAGAAGAAATGGAAACATCACTATTTAAGGCAAATTACGGGTATAAGCTAAGATTATTATTATTGCCACGTTAAGTAAAGAAAATAAGTAGCACAGCCAAGTAAAGAATAGAGACTTTAATAAATCTTTATGCAGACCTTAAGGAAACAGCGAGACTAGTACAAGAATAAATAAAAAGGTACTATAATGCTAAGAGATCTAAGGGACCAGATCTTAAGGAGGGAGATAAAGTATAGCTACTATACAAAAATTTTAAGAGTTGACGACCAAGCAAGAAGTTGGACTATATTAAACTAAGACCTTTTAAAATCACGTAAAGAATTTTATCAGTCACGTATAAGCTAAACCTACCAGCCAAAATAAGAATTTACCCTATACAGCATATCGCAATGCTAGAGCCAGCATACAGGAATATTAAGCCACTAGTCTACAAGGCAGACATATATAGAGGGTTTCTAAGATGGAGTTATTTATAGTAAACTCGGCAAATATAAGCTAGTCTATCTAGTTGTCCTATAAATATAATGTATATATCCGAATATACTGTTCCATTATAGCATTTATACGTTCTATTTAACCATCCGTTTCTGGGTGGTGAGCTATAAACAATAGTGCTTTAATACGGAGTTGGGTAGTTAGTTCTTTCTAAAACGCCAAGACGAACTAGCGGCCTCTATTAGAGACGATTGTTTTGGGGAGCCTATGGAGTTTCTATATATAATCTAGGAACAGTCGGGCAACGGCAGGTGTTAATATATTGGGGTAGGCGATTAAGTGTCTTATCTTAGATAGTCGGTCTATAACTACCATAATATTCGTGCAGCCTTTGCTTATAGGGAGATTAATAATAAAGTTAATTAAGATATCCTTCTATTTTTAATCCGGAATAGGCAGTGGCTTTAAAAAGCCGTTATACATCTCGTGCGAAGCTTTGGCTCGTCGGTAGGTATAGCAGCTAGAGACGTATCTTCGTATTATATTATATATGTTTGGCTAATAGTATTCTCGTTAGAGCAGTTCTAGGGTTTTTCCTTAGCCTAGGTAACCGGCTACTGGTAGATTATATACATGTTTAAGGAGCTTAAGCTTAAGTTTATTATGGTTAGGTGCTACTAGGCGGTTCTAATAGTATAAACGGTCTCCGCGGGCTTTGCATTTACTTAGAGAAATCCTTTTAGAGCGTCTAACGCTATCTTGGATTAGCTTAAGCGTCTTTTAAATAAACTTGTTATTTAGGTATTCGTTAACTATTATCTACTTAATTAATTAATTAGTTATTTTAAGGACGTATATTATAACGTCTTTAACGGGAGGGTTAAATAGCTTGGGGCGAAGCAGGGTTTAATTACGATAGGTACGCGCTTCTTCTTATTCTGGTATATCTTATAAATATTGGGTTAGGGCATCAGGTTTCTAACCTTAAACGCCTAGGCGGTACGTAATTAAGAATTAGAAATAAGATAGATATTCTAACTAGTAGGCCTAATAATAACTTAACTATTTTATGGTCGTAAAGTACTATAGATTCTTATAGTCGCTAAGGACCTTAATTAGAAATCCGGCGCCTTCTAGTTTGGGTCGCTATTATTTAAAACATCTAATAATGGCCAATAATTCCTTATTGTAGATCTCGTAGTTATATTTAGCTAGACTTGGTCGTTTTAAGAAGTATACTATAGGGTGCAGTATTCCTTCCTTATTATACTGGGACAAAATGCCTCTAGTGACGTAGTTAGATAAGTTAGCCTCTATAACACTCTTTTAGTTTAGGTTAAAGTGTTAAAGTATAGGTACGGTAGTAAACATAACTTTTAGGTAGGCAAAGGCCTTTTTACATTCCTTATTAAAGATAAAGGCTTTATCCTTTTAGGTTAGAGCTACAAGGGGTAAAACTAGGGCGGAGAAGTTATTAATAAACTGTTAGTAGAAGTTAGTAAATCCTATAAAGGCTCTTACGTCCTTAACGTTTTTAGGTTCTTGCTAGTTTACAATTACTTCGATCTTCTTTAGGTCTATTTATATGCCGTCTATAAAATAATAAGTCCAAGGTACAGAACTTCTGTTTTGTGGAACTCGCATTTATCTATATCTAATTATAGGCTAGCTCTATATAGGGCTTCTAAAACAAGGTCAATGTGTTTCTTATATTTAGCCAGGTTATTGCTATATACTAGAATATTGTCGATATAAGCAGTACAAAAAACGTCTAGGTAAGGTTATAGGGTATTATTTACAAAGTATTAGAACAAACTTGGGGCGTTTATGAGGCCAAACGGCGTTACTAAGTATTTGAATAGTCCGTATCTAGTACGGAATGCGGTAAGCTATTTATCTCCCTTTGCGATACGGAGGCGGTTAAATGCGTGGATAAGGTTAAGTTTTGTATAGTAGCGAGCCTTACTTAATTGGTTTAGTGTCTCTTAAATTAATAGGAGCGGGTACCGATTCTTAATAGTGATAGCGTTAAGAGCTTAGTAGTCTATATAGAAGCGCAGACCGCCGCCAGGTTTCTTAACGAAGATTACAGGTACAGCTATAGGCGAAGAGCTTGCTCTGATAAATCCTTTACTTAGGTACTTATCTAAGTACTTTCGCAGTACTTTAAGTTCGTTCTAGGACATTATATACAGGGGTCTAAATCCTGGCTGTTTTCCTTCTTTGAGTACGATCTTGTGGTTGTATGGTCGGTGTTCCGCTAACTTATTGGCTTCCCTTTGTAATAATACCTCTAGGTGCTTATAGTGGCATACTAGTACTTTTATAGTAGGGATAGTGTGCTTCTTTAGTGCTAGGGCCTTTTTAATATCGGCTATTATAACGGCAAAGATCGTGTGTTTAGGTTTCCTAGCAAGTTATACTAACAGGGTAGCTCCAATTATATAAATATCTAAGGTGTTAAGCGGGCTTAGATTATCCTTAGTTTCTTATATAGTTTTAGGTTCGGTGTTGGGTTTAGTATTAGATATAAAGTTAGTATTAGATTTGGATTTAGGTTCTTTAAGTATCCTTTTTATAGTAGAATACCAGTTCTTCTGGTACTTTCGTATATTAAGCTTAAGCTTTTGCTTAGTTTGGGGCGGTAGGGTAGTTAGGGTTAGTTCGTGTAGTTTAGTGTGACTTTTAGGTCCTTAGTGGACGTTAGCGGAAATCTTATATTAGTGGAATTCAGTGGAATTCTTAGGTAGGTGGAATTCTCAGGTAGGTGGAATTGGGTGGACTTTTTAGGTATAAGGTGGACATCGGTAAAGATTTTAGACTAGTGGATCCTAGTGGATTTTTTAGATTTTGGTTTAAAGCCTAAGCAGCAAGTTATAAGACACTTCTACTTGCAACGGGAGGCGGTAAATAGAAGCTTAAGGTTGTTCCAATTAATGGTTACCTTATATAGCTTTATCTAGGGTTATTTAAGGATTACTAGGTAACCTAGGGTAGTCATAAAGAGCTTAATTAATTCTTCGTAGTTTAGGTATTAGAGTCTTAGGGCTGCTACGTAAGTAATACAGCCTAAGATAGTGCGTTTGCTATTAAATCCAAATACGTTAATATGCCGGTTAAGGGGTGTTAGGGTAAACCTATTATCTTATCTAAAGATCTTATTAATAAATCCTATGCCGCTAGCTCCTATATTAATTAGAACTTAAGCGTTAGCCTATTAACCTTTCTACCAAAAACGGCAGTTAACGGTTATACTACAATCCCAAGAGTTAGGTTTTATAATATCTAATATATTTAACGAGATCCTATAATATAGCTATCTTAGAGAGCGACTTAACTCCAGAACATACCTTTTAGTGGTAAGTAGGGAGGGGTTCCTATAGAACGTTAGTTATAACTTCGTCCTTATAAGTGGTGCTTACTAGACATAGGGCTAGAGCTAGGTAAAGATTAGGGACAGTAACTAGAGGATTAATATAGTGAATGGTTATTAGTATTGGCCATTTATAAGTCGTGTTAGGGTATAGGGACGGAGTAGTATCTTAAGATATATTCCTTGCTTCCGCATTTAAAGTAAAGGCCTAGCTTAATGCGTTGTTCTTATTTAGGAGACCCTAGTAGAGCGTATCCTAGGGTCCCTATGTTAATATCTATAGCGTTAGGGTGCTTAGGCTGAGACGATAACTTAGTAGATGTTTATAGGGCTATCGTATTATATCAAAAAGTGGACTTTAGTGTTAGGCGTAGTATATCATTATACTATTTATTAATAACGTTTACGCAGGCGTTAAGAGCTCCTGGTAGGTTTACACCTATTAGGGAGGTTTTTAGTTTAGGGCTTAGGAACTTAATAAGGCTATTAACTAGTACGGAGTCATTCTAACCTATTTCCTTTATATAACGGTTAAATTTAGAGAAGTATACTAGGAAACTTTTCGTTCCTTAAGTTATATAGTTTATCTCCCTCTAAGCAGTAGCTTAACGGTTTGGGTTACCGTATGTGGCTTTAAGTAGTATAACTAGACTTTATACTAAGTTCAGTTAAAGGGGTTTAATAAGGTTAGCTATATCTCCTCCTAGTTAACTTAGGGCGTAGCAGAGTTAGTTAGCTTTAGTTAGGTAGCAGTTAGCATTACCAGTTAGCTTATTTTTAAGCTAGCTTAGGAATAATTAGAGTTCTTATTGTTTACTAGTAAATATCAGAGGGTCTAGTAGTTATTTGGATTATTATAGTACGGTAGTTGGTTTAGGATGAATAGTTACTATAGATTTGGGGCTCTCGTCCTACGTGTTTGTCTCTAGAGAAGGCGTTTGGTCTTAGGGCCCTAGTATAGGTATCTTAAGGGTACGGACTTCTTCTTAGAGGTTCTTAATTATTTGCAGGTGTCGTGCCTCTTATTTAGCTTATCGTTAAGTTAAAGTGGCTTAGTTCTATACAAGGGCGTCTATAAAGGACTTCTATATCTCTGCTAATTGTTCTTAGAGTGCGGATATAATGCCAGCGGCTATTATAGGGGCTTTAGGGTTATTCTGCATTTCGGAGGGTGGTATATAAGGTTAACGTAACATAGTATTACGGAGTAAGCATAAGTAATAGTAATATATAGCAAAGTAGATATTATTAAGCTATATACATAAACTGCGTAATAAAGTTAAGATGTTATATAAGGAGAGAAGGTAAGGAAACGGGAAGAAAGGATATATATTATTAGTTTAGTTGCTTAGTTAACACATACACGGAGCAGAATAGGATTTAAGTAGCGGTCCTGGCAGAACTTGGCAGGATTTGGTGGACTTGGCAGAATATAGCAGAATATGGCAGACTGCCGTTAGATTGCCATAGATTGCCGGCAGATTGCCATCAGATTGTCGTCTCGCGGTCGGTCTCTTCTTGCTGTGTCAGTGGAAACAGGTGGAAACAGGTGGAAACAGGTGGAAACAGGTGGAAACAGGTGGAAACAGGTGGAAACAGGTGGAAACAGGTGGGAACGGGTGGAAACAGGTGGGAACGGGTGGACGTGTATAAGGTGTCATGGAGGTGTCCCATAACAATAGAGAATAAAAGGTGCCGTTAACTTATAGAGTATATACCTAATAAATTAACTTTAATTATATTTTGAGATTTGCTATAAAGATATAGCTATTTAGGTAGAGACTATAGTCTTTTAAATATACGTATTATATGCATTATATATAAAGTTCCTCGTGTATAGTTACCTATAGAAAGTCACTAACCACTCCATTACTAAAAATCTTTAAAATCTTATAATTTTATAACCATGGCAGCTATAAATATAAAATTAATAAAATATTAAATAGAAAAATTTATTATAGTAATTTCAAGTTAATAAATTAAATCTTTTTAATATATTTTTTTAATAAAAATATTCCTTAACTAGAACTATTATAAAATAACTTAAATTTTAAGACAAAAAAAATCATTTAAAAAGGTTGTTTTTTAGTATATAAATATACTATTTTTATAGCTATAAATCTTTATAATAAAATATATAGAGAATTGTAACATGTCCCGCTCCACGTCACTATAGGGCTAAAAAGATAGAGAGTAATTGCGAATCTATTGTGACTTTTGTGGGATTTAATATATATACTCTTATAAGGGGCATATAATAAAAGAGTAAAGTTAGTAAGTTTTAGTGGAGATCTCACTTCGGCTAATAACTTTCGGTAGGTAACTGTATACTATATATAATACGTATAATATTACCTATTATTATATAACTCGCTAACTGCTCATTATATGGTTTTATAGGTTCTATTCTATTCTAGCTACTTTTAACTCTTTTTCTAGTAGTCTCGTGGTATTTGATCTCCTAAGTATAGAGGTACTTATTCTATAAGGATAGAATAAAGTAATTAAGTCTCTAGCCCTTTTCCAAGGCTATAATAATTATATTAATCTATAGTATAGATATTTAAAGATCTTATATATTACAAAATTAATATATAATAAGAGTTTTATAATAAAGAATATTGGTAACTTCTGCGTAAATAGCTTTATATATCTATTTAAAAATAAAAAGCGATTAATAGCTCTTATTTAAACTAGACGGAATTATTTAAAGCAGAATTAGTAAACCCGTAAGCGAAGTTCGGGAGGGAGGTTAAGAATGTAGTAGGGCTGTTTATCGCTATGCTAAGCGAATTATTTTCGCAATAAAAAAAGAAGAATAGTATGCCACTTCAGCTTTATATTAATCGCTGGTGCGGGGCCGGGTTTTCCTTAGCATATTTTATTATATATATCCTCTATAGTCTTTAGTGAAAAACTCCCCTTACCAGGATCTATTTCCGTCTGTGGACCTAGCTGAGGGTGAGTAGCCCTAAGCAACCCTAAGCACGCCCTAAGTACGTAAGGACGGCCCGTTCTAGGCACCTAGTATTAGAGCTGCGAACACGCCGCAAATTTGCAAGCATACTAGGCACATATAGGAAATCAGTATGCAATTTTTAAACCCGACGGAAACCAACAAATTGGGCCTATTTTGGGGGCGCAGAGCTGGAGGACCTCAATGTGAGTGGCTGACGGGCTGTCACGGGAGTCACCCGCGCACGTTCGTCCCGTGACACCTACGCACGTACCATCGCAACCCCTATATCTTGACCCGTCAACCTGAACCTGTTTCTGTTCCTTGTCAAACGTCTTGAACCATCACGCGTCAATGTACTTAGCACGGTCAATAGCTAGCAATCAAGCTTATTTGTAAACTGCTGAGTCGATCCGTGACACGGGTGGAGCGATTTGTTGAAGCGAGCAATTAGAGCCAGACTTACAGTCACGTGACTATATCTGGCGATGCAGCAATGCAACTCAGCAGCTAATGCGGACCCAGTTCCAGCCCTGTGTATAGATGCAAAATTTACCGCAGCGCTAAGCTTATATAGGAAATTAGTATGCGATTTCAAAATGACAGAAATCGAAGTTTTGACTGCGATTGGGGGGTGCAGAGCCTTGCTAAGAGCATTCTTCCAAGGCCGCGCGTGCAGCCAATTGTCGTGCGTCAAAAACCTCAATTTGCAATTATATATATATTAGTTAATTAAGATATCATGATAATTTATGGCAAGATGGCCGAGCGGTCCAAGGCGTGCGGTAGGCAGATACTTCTTGATTCCTGTGTGCGAATGTTAATCATTCTATATTAGACTCAAGCGTTTAAGCTTCCTACTAGTGATACTAGGTTATTCTCATGGGTATGCTTACTGTGAATGTCTTGGTTTACCTTTCAATTAACAATGTAAGGCTTTTGCCCGCGGGGGTTCGAATCCCTCTCTTGTCAATTATTTTTTTCCTTTTTCTTATTTTGCTAGTAGCCGTATTTTTTACTTACAACTAATAAAAGCTAAATTCTATCTTCTATTTATATATTATCTATAGTAATATATAGAAAATAGGTAGTTTTATATTAGTTTTAATTTAATATTTTAATATATTTTAATACTAAGTAATTATTAGGTAAAACCTCAGTAGATAGTTATATAGCCGTAAGGTATAGGCAACTCTAGGGCAACCTAGGGGTAACTGGCCTATAAGGTATATACGCTATACATACTTAGGAAACCCTTTTCTTACCTCGTACACAGATACCTCCTTTTCCCTTAAGGGTTTATCCATCTATATAATATATCCTATTATTCCATTATTAAGCTCCCTATGTATATCTTTACCTTATAGTAATATATAAAGCAATTTTCTAATTTCTCTTTTACTTTATACCTTTAAAGCCTACCTAATTCTCTACTATTAATATATCTACTATAAAATTATTATAATATGTAATTCTTTTCTTAGCGATAATTTTAACCTTATTACTTTAGCTTTATTAAATAAAGAAGCGGGCTTAGAAATAATCTTAGCGCGCCTTTAATCACAAATCTCCACTTCTAAACTATGCTAATAGTAGATCTTAATGCTATTAAGGATCTTATTAAGAGATAGCGTGCAGAGATAACAAGATTAGATGCTATTATTAAGGAGTTTAAAAGGGTTAAAGAGTTTATTACGGTATAATAAAGGCTTATAAATCTAATACTTCTTTAATATATTTATTCCTTAACCCGCTAACGTTAATAAAGTTAGTTATAAAAAACGCGTATATAAGGTATATACTTACAATAAATAAAGCACACGTAGTAGTAGCTATTAGTATAAGGGATAAGTAAACCTAGCGCTATATATCTATAGTATATACTAACCTTATATAGTCCTAGCTATTACGGTACTGGCAGAACTTAATAAAACTCGGCAGAACTTGGTAGATAGCTATAGTTACGTAACTAGAAAATTGTATAAAACTTTAAGGGGCGCTACTTATCTATTTCCTTTCCTTTTCTCTAGCTTTAGATCCTCGTTTATAGATAATCTAATTATATAGGCTTACGCGTCTCTTTTAATGTGTCCATGCTATAATTAACTAAGTTGCTAATATTATCTAAAGCTTATTACTACTCTTTCTTCCTAAGAAGGAACTTAAATATATCTATAGACTATAAATAGGGTAAGGACATAGAAACGGGCTAAAAGAATATTACTAAAAGAATAAAAATAGAATAGGACCCTAAGAATAAAATAGAACTAAAAGAATATATACGGACTAAAAACCCTATAAAACCCCTACAGAAACCTATAGGAAATTACCTAACGCTATTACTACTATGCTAAGAAATACAGCAGCCGGTAAAGCAGCCGTAAAACCCTTAATTACCTCTAATAGTAAAATAGCAACTAATTTAAACTCCTAGGCGGAGCTTGTAGCAGCTAATGCCGAAATTAAACGACTTTAAGAGCCGCTTAAAACTAGATACTCCTATATCTAGCAATAAGTTATTAAACACCTAAAGACTTACTATAGTCTTTAAAGCCCTAACCTAATATATAGTATTAGTATTACTACGGTCCGCGAAGATTGTAGATCCCCTATTACTTATAGACGGAACTAACCCTATATTTAATAATTAGAAGCTTTAACTATAAGATAAGCTTAAAGTTAATGCAGACTACTTCCCTACTATTTAAGCTAAAATGGCCTATATATTTAGCTATACCGGTATAAGAGGCCAGTCTAACCGGAACGTATAATTATCTAATTAACAGTATAGAATAAGAGTTATAGGTAAGTAGAAGGTAAGTTAAAAATAGAATAAGCTTTATGTATAAAGGACAAATGCTTTCTAACCTCTTTTATTTAGAGACTAATTGCTAGTTCTTCTCTAGAGGAGAAATAGCTCCCTATATAATCCTTCTAAGACACTAATAAAACCCTTTACCCCTTATCTGTCTAACCATATCTCCTCTAGGATATTAGTAGGATATTAGTAAAACCTTTATCTGTCTTATCTAATATATATCTTTTAGGAGCGCCTGTTATAATTACCTCCCCTTTAAGGGCCTTAGTCCTCTAAGACTTTATCTCTTAATAAACTCTTATAGAGTTCCAACTAAAACCACTAGGGAAGTTTTTTAGTGGAAAGGTACTCTATAATACGGCTTATTACTAGTTCTTTACTGGCATAAAACCTTACTTTGTCTTCTATTCCTCCGCTCTTCTTCTACTATAGCTCTTTATAGTGCCTTTATAATAGAACTTTAATAATAATAATAAAAATTAGATAGGATTTACCTTCCTTATTATAAGAATTTATTATAAGCTGATCTAGAGGTTCTCCTATATAATGCGTTAACTAGCTACTATCCCTATTTACCTAAAATAGGTCCTAATAATAACGTCTTAATATTAATTTCTTCCAGTTTATAAGCTGTCGTCTCTTATATGTCTTTCTATTAATAATACTATTTGTCTTGCCTTTTAGCAGACTGTTTTTTATTATATCTTAGCTTTTAGCTTCCGCATCTCTAGCTATTTTTTCTACTACTACTCTGTTCCCTTTTTATAACACATCTATAGGTAATAGGATCCCTATTTTATCTCTTTAATAGTACTAACTTCCCATAGTATTCTCTTGCAATAGCTTATAATTATACTATACATTCCTAGACTAGCGGCGGTGTTAACCCTACTCTATTAGTACTACAGACCACTTCTATTACTCCTATAGTGGTTTCTCTAAAGTGCTACTATTATTGTGTTTATGCGCTTATATTAGACCTGTCCCATACCTATAAGATACCGCGCTTTAATAAGAACAGATCTAAGTATTCCTACTATCGCAGCCAGAAGAAGACCTATATTCTAATATTTCCCATTCCATCCTATTTTAGACTTTACTAACTATATTAAATCCCCACTGTTTACGCATATAAGGCTTACTAGCTTTAACGCGCTATTAGGGATTTCCGTCTATATTAGAATAGTAAAAGATAGGAATAGAAGGTGTCTTCTATTACTTATAGCCTCTTTAATTTAATAAGGGTTTCTACTGCTATAGAGACGCAGTAATCGTAGATATATAGTGTCCAGGAACGTATATATAAGCAGCTCACTCTTATAAATAATAATATTTGCATTCTTATACGGGCCTTTCTGGCTAGGTAAGTCTCTTTAGTAATACATTTAGGAACTATACTAACTCTTTAGCCGCTAACTTTCTAATCCTTGCCTAAATGCCAATTTAGAACCTAGGGATAATACTAAGGATAGTAACAAAGATAAACATTCTCCCCGCTAGTCCCCTATCTATAATAATCCGTCTAATTTCCGCCACTTTAAAAAGAATATTAGTAAAAATGCTAATGCTTTTAGGGATAGGAGTGCTAATAATACTACTAATAATAACGTTAAGATAAAGGAGGAGGCTCCTATTGCTACTTTTAGTGTTTAAATTATTATCTTATTCTTTCTTTCTTCTTATAGAATAGCTTTATATAGTATTTCTCTAGTACCTCTAAAATGCCTTAGTACTGGGAATTAACTTTATACTTTGGAGATGCCTCTATTCTTATTTTTAGTAACAATCCGTATAAAAGCAGCATACTGCTATAATCTCCGTATATAATAAACGGGTAGTACTCTTATAGGTGCTTTATAATTTCTTAAAATTTCTAAATCTTTACTCCGTGTCTTTTTGGCCCTCTTTATACTATTAACTCTACTATATATCTCTAGTGCCAGACCAGATACTCTCCTTTTATCCCTAGGGAACCCTTCTAAATCCCTAAAGTAGCCGCACTATATTTAGAACGCTATTTTCCACTTATTGCCGGCTTTAATCTAGATTTAATAGTATACATCCTTTAGATCTAATTATATAAATATCTTTGCGCCTAACAGTTTATTATTAAGCGCCTAATAGTTAATATAGAGACGCAGGGTTTTATCCTTCTTAGATATAAATATAATTAGTACCCCTACTAGACTTATAGAAGGCCAAATCTATCCTTTCTAAAGGTTATCTACTATATATTAATATAATACAACCAACTTATTTTCTAATAGGTTATACAGTAGTCTAAAAGGAGGTTACTTATCCCCTATATCTATCTCGTGCTTAACTAATATAGAATTAGGTAAGGTTTGTGTAGCCTTTTTATTAGAAATATCCTCTAAGTCCGTATATTCCTATAGAATCTCTAGTTCCTTAACTACGCATAGCCAGATGTCTAAAAATGAATATCCTATATCCCTATTTTTGGTATTAAGAGTAGCATATATAGTATATGCCCACCCTTCTTCTTATATATAGTTTAAGAAAGTCTTTTAATCTTTAACTATAATATATAGTTAAGACTTCTAGTATTAATATAAGGCTAAAGGCCAATTAATATCTAGATTAACTTATTAAAGCCATAGATATCCTAAAACAAGGTTATACCCCTTAATTTCTACGGCGCAAAAGCATATCTCTTATATGTCCTATAGACCATTACAGTCCTAGCTAGCTATAGAAAAAGTTTATTCCCTATAGCATGGGATCTGATAGCCTCTAATACTTTAAATGGTATATACCTATAAGCTACTAAGGTCCAAATCAAATTCTTTTACCAGTAATTAAAAAATAAACCCTATGGTTGCGCCGCTGTCCATAAGGTAGTCTTACATTACCTATTTATTATTAACTTATAGGGAGACAGGAATAACTATGCGACAGCTTACTCCCTCTTTCTCTTGCTGGCCTAGTATAAGGAAGTAAAGGTCTACTAGGCTCCTTCCTTTCCTAATTAAGCTAACTTTTACTTCTTCTACTGGTAGAAGCGCTATATATAGCCTTTCCTGCCGCAGTTATAACAGCTATATAATTCTTAGTTCTATAGTTTCTGCCTATTATTATTCTAGGGTTAACTAGCATTACTCTAGGGTTATAAAGCCTGCTCACGCTATCCTTCTATAAAGCAGTTAGGTTGGAATCTACCTCTCTTATTAAAGCTGGGTCTAGTTCTACGCTCTTTATTATTAGCGTCTTGTTCCTTTTACTTACCCAAATAGTCTTTTTTAGCATTCTTAATTTAAGCAGCTTTAGAGATAAGCTTTTCTTAAAAGGTAGGAATCTTACCCTTCTCCTATATAGCCTATTAAATCTTAGGTTATAACTTGGCAAGTAGCTAGTGAAGTTATATAGCGTTATCCCATAGGTCTAAGTAGGGTATATTGGCTTCTAGCTCTTCTAAGTAGTTTATAAACTAGACTACGCTCTAGCCTTCTTGCTGTTTGGCATTATAGTATCACTAGTTATAATCTATCCCTTAGTTAGTAGGGTCTTAGACTTAATTAACTAACCAGGACTTAAGTTTGCCGAATTTAAGGGATATAGTAAGTTTCTTCTTATAGCGTATCTATAAACTCTTAATAGTGCCACGCAGGAAGGTAGAAGCAATTAGTGTCTAATTATACTTATTAGAGTAATATTTTAGATCTAGCCAAAACTTAGTTTTATATCAACGGATAAAATAATTATAATTCCGGAGACTATTACTATTATACTTATTAGGTTCCTTTATACAAAATTTAGGGTTTTCTAATATTACAGCATAGTGTAGCGTTGCCCCTTTAAGTCCGCTTTATATCTAGGGTGTCTATACTTCTCCTAATTGTCCTTGCAATTATCCTTAGTAGTTTTAATATGCTTATCTTAATTATATCTCCAACTCCTTTATTTTTTATAGGGTCTTGCGTAGTAACCGCTCTAATAACTCCCTAGCGGTGATTATTCCTAAGGGTCTTAAAAGGTTAAACGGACTAGCTATAGCTTCCTAGTCTACTCCTTTATAAGTAGAGGGAATGCGCTCCTCTAGAAAAACTTTGTTAGCCTTTTACGGTAAGGGCGTTATTTTAGGGGGTAAGGAGGTATGGCCTGTCATTGTTAATTAATAGCCGTACGTTCCTTCCATAAAGGATTATAAGCAATTAGAATTATAAGAGGCCAGTTTAACCGAAATGTATAATTATCTAATTAATAGTACAGAATAAGAGTTATAGGTAAGTAGAAGGTAAGTTAAAAATAGAATAAGCTTTATGTATAAAGGACAAATGCTTTCTAACCTCTTCTATTTAGAGACTAATTACTAGTTCTTCTCTAGAGGAGAACTAGCTCCCTATATAATCCTTCTAAAATACTAATAAAACCCTTTACCCCTTATCTGTCTGACTATGTCTTCTCTAGGACATTAGTGGGACATTAGTAAAACCTTTATCTGTCTTATTTAGTATGTACCTTTTAGGAGCGCCCGTTACAACCAGCGGGGACATATAGACGTATTTATGTCCGTAATATGCCTAGGACTTAGTAGACCCCTTCCTCTTTAGAGAAGAGATAATTAACTGCCTTTTTTCTATCTATAAGGACCCCTTTAAGATATAAAATACCTACCTTAATTATAAAGGCCTATATATAAAAACGACGGAGACCTTTTTTTAGCCTTTTAGACCCGCTTTTTATACCTAGCTAGCTAAGCCTAAATTCCCTATAAAGACCTAATACTAGACCTCTTTAATAAGCCAACCCTAGACCTATAGCGCGCTATACTGCCAGTTTTTACTACTATTAGACGCTAAAGGTACTTATAGACTACTGCTTAGCTATGAACTAGGGCCTCTATAAAATTAAGACATAAGCTAAGCAGTATAAAGCTAGAACCCCTTTAAACCAGACTATAAGCACTCTAAAAACGGCCCGTAGTGCCCTAGTATAATCTATAACTCCTATAGCACCAGCCGTATAACCTATTGTTAATTTAGTAGCTAGTTACGTAGCTAGTCCAGCTGCGGGTCTAGTATACACTTAGCCTGTATATAGCGACTCCTATAAATAGGCCTTTAGCAATTAAAGAGCTTGCTTTTTATGCGGCTAGAAAAACTACTTACTAAGGATTATTAGATAAAGGTAAATATAGATAAGGTTTTATTAATCTAGGAGAATAGCGCGGAGTTAGAAAAGAGGAACCCTAAAAAAAGACTCCTCTTTAGGGTTAAAAGGGATTGATATATTATATATTAATCTAGGTCGGCTAATTAGGAGGAGAAGCTGTACTATCCCTTATACTTTATTCCGTAATAGATATTAAGTTTTAATCTTTACTTAGCTAACTTTAGAGTATATACCTTTACCTTAATAGATACTTAGTACGCTGTAAAGCTGGCTAACTTTTTAAATAAGCACCTTAAAGAACTGCTTAAACTAATTCCTATTTATGGGTATAACGGATAGATAGAGCCACCTATTATAATTATCTTATGGATTTACCTCTGTGTTAACGGATAAGGGTAGTATAATATTCCCTTTTTTATTTCGGACCTTAAAAGCTATAATATAATCTTAGGGAGAAAATAGCCAACTTATTTAGGCTTATAGCTTAATATACGTAATAGACGGCTTATTTAGCCTAAAACCTTACCCCTAACCCCTTCTTTTATAAAAGAAATTAGTATTTTAATAGAAAACCTTATACGGCCCTAGATAGATACTATTTATTAGCCCAATGCTATATATAGGGACTAGGCCAGAAGTATAGTGTAATTAGTAATGGACCTATATACTATGCCGCCCCTAAACTACCTAAACTACGCCACCTATACCAGAAACCTAGGTAGTTAGTAGTAACCTAGCTAAGCCCTCTATAGGGAACTTAGGCTCTATATAGCTATAAAGGAAAATAAGGAATACTAGACGCTATACTAAACTTATTAACTAGAAGGATAACTTATAGAAAATAATATGTAAACTAAGGAAGATTATAAACTTTATACTATAAAATATAGCCTAATAAAGTCTATAAAGAAATCTACGACCTCCTACTAGTTAATATTTATTATATTAGCGCTGTAAAATTCTACTAAAACCTAATCTAACCTAACACTATTACCTTTACAACCAGTTTATATAAAATTAATTAAATAATTAAGAATAAGGAGGCTCTAGCCTATAACTAGCTTAGTAAAAAGCAAAGTAAGCTAGTAGATAAGAAGCCAGTAGAATAGAAACTGCCCTATTAATACTAGAAGTTTAAAAATATATTTTCTAAGGTAGTATTTAACCTACTCTTACCTTACTAGCTATATAACAATAAGATTAAGATTAAGCCAGATAAGGAAAACTCTCTTAGCTATACCTCTATTTATTAGCAATCTATTACTAAATTATAGGCCACTAAGTAGTACCTTGTTAATAACCTGCATAAGGGATTTATTAAGCTTAGTTAAGCCCCCTTTGCCGTACTAATTATCTTTACTAAAAAGCTAAATAATATAGCCCGTAAGGACTGTTATCCGCTGTCCCTACTTAATAAGATACTAGCTTAAATAAGTAGAGCTAAGGTTTTTATGAAGCTTAATATCTATTAGGCCTTTTACCGAATTAGAATAAACCCTAGATCTATAGATCTTACTATATTTTAGACCCGTTACAAATTATATAAATATAAAGTACTTTTTTTTAGACTGACTAACGAACTGGCTATGTACTAACGATATATAAACAATATACTCTTTAACTACCTTAACGACTTTTATACGGCCTACCTAGATAATATTATAATCTACTCTAAGAATAAGTTAAAATACAAGGAGCATATTTATAAGGTCCTATAATAGCTCTATAAGGCTGCCTCTAGGCCAATATTAAAAAATTAGAAATTAGTATTAAGCGTATAAAGTACTAAAGGTTTATTATTAGTATAAACGAAATTAAGGTAGATCTAAAAAAGACGGCCGTAATTAACTAGTAGGTATCCCTAAGGACCGTAAAGGGGGTATAGTTATTTTTAGGTTTCTATAACTTCTACTAACGCTTTATGAAGGACTATAGTAGAATCACTTAGCCTCTTAGCCGCCTTACCTAAAAGGACTAGCCCTTTTACTTTAATAAGCTTGAGAAACGGCTAGTCTCCGCTCCTTTACTCGCCTACTTTAACCTAAAACGGCCCTTAATGCTACAAACCGATACTTTAGATAGTGTTATTACTAGTATTTATTTCTAGAAGTAGACGGATAGAGAATAACACCCTATTGCTTATTACTTAAAACCTATAGTACATGCTAAGCTAAACTATCTAATTTACGATAAGGAAATGCTGGCTATTATCTCTAGCTTTTAGCACTAGCGAGTATAGCTAAAAGGAATCCTTAAACCTATTTAGGTAGTTTTAAATAACTAGGCCTTAGAATATTTTATAATAATAAAAGCCCTTACAGCCCGGCAGGCGCGATAGGCGGATATTCTATCTTAGTTTAACTTCTTAATTATATATAGACTAGGCGCTATAAACTGCGTAGATATCCTTATAAGGTATAGATAGGACCTAGACGCTGCTATAACTAGAGCACTTTAACCCCTAAATATAGGTAGAACTAAATATAAACTCTTTAGATACTAAGATATGTCCTATTAACTCTATAGAACTGTAACGGGACTAGCCCAGTTACAGTAGGAATGTCTCGGTGAAACACTCAATAGATAAATTCCGACGCTTTAATTAAATTCCGCCAAATTCTGCTAAGTTGATTAAACTCTGCTAAATTCCGCCAACTTGATTAATTTCTACCAGTTTCCACCAAATTCCACTAATGTAATGGAATTTGGTCGAAACCTGTTAAAATCCGCGTGGGCTTATACCTATATATCTGCTGCCAAGACCCCGAATATTTAGTTATAAGTTTCCTATATTCCTTTCTCTTCTTTACGCAACGTCTTGTACTGCAAAAGCTATATACCCTTAGGTTTAGATAGAATTTATATTATTCCTTTGAATATTCCCTAAAGCCTCTTTACGCCCTTATATTATATTACATTAAAACAACTATTATTAAAATGGCAAACGAACCCGAATCTGCTTTGATAATTATAAGTATTATATCCCTAGTTAGGGAACAGTTAACTATAATGTAACAGTCCTTTATGGATGCCCTAGCTTAGTAGCGGGCTGCACTGGAAGCCCAATATTAGTAATTAATGGAAGTACTCCGCGAAGAACTTCGCAATATTAAGGCACTTCTGTTAGAGACCCCAACAACAACGCCTATAAATAAGATTAAAGTAACTGTATTTAAACCTGGCCCGTTAAATACGAACACCAAGCTAGTAATAGTAGCTTAACCCATGTCTGTAATGAATTTAATACCCGCTATAAAATCTAAAAAGCTCCCTAATCCTCTAATATTTAATAGAAATTAAAATAACCTATATCCCTTTATAACCAAGCTCCGTCTTAAACTTTTAATAAACTATAACTAATACCCTACTAAAGCTAGTAAGGTTAGCTATGGAATGTCTTGTTTAAGTAAAGACGCTGCACGTACTATAAATCCATTCTTCTATAACAGCATCTTTGTTAATTTTAAAATCTTTATCTCTCTGCTAGAACGAATATATAATGACGCTAGCTGCGAATATATAGCTGTTACCAAACTTAAAAACCTGCGATAATAAAACTGAGACTTCACTAGCTTCTTTTTGGAATTTTTAGGCCTTATTGGCGAACTAGATTGGAATAAAGCTGCTAGAGTTACTGCCCTTTAATAAGCTATCTTAGATAAAATTAGAGCCTAGTTAGTAGGTAGGGAACTGCCGAAAAACCTATTTAAATTTACTATAATATATTAACAAATTAATAAGGACCTTTGATATAATAAGTAGACTCGTTCTCTAAAGTCAACTATACTTTATATTTAAAATACTACGAACCTGGTATACACCCTAAAGCATAATCTGTCTCTAAAACCTAAAAGCCCTATATATAACCCTATAGACCTTAATGCCGCTTAATTTTATGCACCCTTGGGAACTAATAAACAAAGAACTTAAGCTATAAATGGAGAATGCTTTGGATGCGGTAAAAAAGGATATATTTAAAAGCATTGCCGAACTTACCCCTTTAAAAAGGTCCGCCGTAGTTCCTCCCGTTCCTTAAGCCGTGCTTATTCCTTAAATTATACCCGCTCTATAAATCGTACTTAGACGCCATAAAGCATCTCGCCTTTAGTTAACTTAGAAAATGAATTATCCTAGGGCTAAGTCGCGCCCTAGGATAAGAAGTGGAAAAGTATAAGTGTCTAGGCTTTTCTAGCGCTAATACACAACACAACTCCCTTAATATACTTAGTAAAATTTAAATACTTAGAAAATAGAAGAAAGTATAAATCCTTATAGACAGCAGAGCTACTAGCATGGGCTTTATTAATATAAACTACGCGAAAACTTAACGCCTGAATTTAAAGAAACTTAATAAGCCCTAAGGCCTATAAGACTTTAACGGCAAACCCTTAATATATAGCAAACTAACGCACTACGCTCTTATAAAATTGTGGATAGGCAAACACCTTAAATACATTTCCCTATTTATAACACCTTGAACAATAACTTTTGGAGCTCTTGCTGCACCTGGCCTAAAAAGACCAAACCAACTAAAAGAACCCTGAAAAACACCCTGATAATCCCCTGAGATGCATGTATTACAGGGGAGGTACAGGTAGAATGACGGTGGTACGCAGTCGCGCGCGACCGCCAGACCTATACCTAACAATGGCCCCCCATAACAACAATAAGGACGGGCGAATACCATACCAGAAAGCGGAAATACCCCAATTAAGAAGGCATCTAATAAAATATAAAGCTTATTGGACGTGTCTAATATCCGGAACTGTGGGGGAGCATCTGTTAGCCATTATGAACTAATGTAGCTAGTAGAATGGCTCTAGTCTAGCGAACCTTAGGCGCCCCTTTAGTAAACCCTTAATTAAATCCTCCAACGGCTAAACAAAATTAAAGATAAATAAAACCCTCTCTAATAGGCGAACCGCACCTAGGCCGCTATAGCTGTATTCTTATAGCATAGGGAACCTACCCCCCTAAAGACAATAACTGGGTATATAATTATAATACAACCAAATACAGAAAAGGTAGAGGAACTTAGGGGACAATTAGAAATAGAAGTTCTTATAGAGATTCGCAAGGAGGTCTACAACGCCGTTACAGTCTAATACCTTAGGAGTGGAGATATTAGAGTTACCCTAAAGGACTAATAGGTAAAGGAACGGGCCGTAAGGGTAGGGGACAGGCTAGGAGAGCGTATTGGCATAAAAGTGCTTTGTAAAGATTACCTAGTTAAAGTCCTGTTGGTTCCCATAAGCCTTAGGGTAGAAAGGGGACACTAGGCGGACAATACAGTAACTATATAGGAAATAGTAAAACAAACGGAACGCCTTATACTAGGACTTATAATTACCCGGATCTAATAGCTTTAATAGGAAAATATAAACTAAGCATATAATAAAAACAATAAGAGGATATAAGGGGCGCCAGAGACTCGCTAGGGAAATAATAAATAAACGCATAGCTCCCTTATCGTCAGCGTATATATACTAGGAATGCAAAAACTCCTTATCTAAAAAGGAATAATTATAAATGGCCTTATATATAACATAAGGCTCTATAACCACAGACTACACCTGGAACGATATTATTGCTATGTATAATAGGGACATACCTAATCCACATACACAGCACAGGTATGCTGCGGCCACTATATAGGCCCCTATAATATAAGACAATATATAAATTAAGACTAAACAAAATATGCGAACTGTCACCGAAGCACATATAAGGCGTAGGAGAGAGAAGACTGCATTAAATATAGGAGACAGAAGGAAAGGGCTTAATAGCTACGGGAATAACTACACGCTAGGTTATATAAATAAAAACAACAGGCGATAAGCTAGGGGGACGTAGGTGTCTTCCTAGCGTTTCCTACCTTTAATACTAGGGGGCTAAGCCAGCCATCCTAAGCCTTAATAGGCCAAAAGTGACGCCGCGCAATATTACCAGACCGAATAGGGATATAAGAGATATATAGAACACAAAGGAGAGAACGCCTAGTAGGAAGACCCCTATAGACGGCTATAGCAAGTTTAAGGCCGGGATAATTAAGAATTAGATTTAACGCGGCAAATATAATATATATAGCTGGCTTATAAGGGGCATATAGCTAACTGGCAAGAACAGAGGAAGAACCAAAGGCAATAACAAACTTAGATTTAGAAAGGCTAGTAGGAATATAAGATACAGGAATAGAAAGCTCTATATAAAATAAGTAGTGGCTAGGGAGTAAATACAGGAGATAGAAGTTCTAAACATTTTAGAGAAAGTGGAAACGGAAGAAGCAAGGAGTAAAAGAGAGGCGAAGGACCCCCGCTAGGGGTCCGCCACTTAACCATTATATAGTATAACTGCGGCAATACAAACCACCGTCTAGCAAGGCCCCTACTAGACAGTCTAGACCTAGAGAAACACTATATTCTTGCTATATAAGAGCCGTATTATAATACCTATATATAATTGACATACTGCCCCTAAGGATTTTAGCTCCTGTATAAACCAAAAGCAGCCATACGCGTATGCTTTATAATCAGCAAAAATATCAGCCTTGTCTTATGGTTATGGCAGGCAGTTAACCTAGATATTATAGTTATAACTATCTAGATATATAGGGGACTAGTACAAATCATTAATGTCTGTAACTCTAGGGTTGAAGGGGTAGTATAGATAGAGAACATTATATCTATAATAAGCTTGCTAGAAACTAAACACGCGGAGTTTATTTTACTAGGAGATATGAACCTCTACCACCTATAGTGGGGGGGCATCCATGTTGCTGCTGATTAATAGGTAGAGTGCCTACTAAGAGCTATAGATAATGGGGGCCTTAAGCTAGCTACCCCCCCAGGTGCAATTATATGGCAATAGGGCACCGCCAAAAGTATAATTAACCTTATAATTATAGACGAAACCCTATACTAGAGACTCAAAAGGTGCTCCCCTAAAGAAGAATAGGCACTTACCTTAGACTATATCCCTATTTAGATACAACTAGATCTAGACATTAAGGCGTAACCAAATAGTAAAAGATACGCAATAAGGAAGCTTAACATAGATAGCTTCCTTAATATAATTAAACAACAACTCTAAGACCTAGAAGAAATCTACCTAATACTAAACAAGCGAGGCTTATTGGCTACCCCTAAGGAAATTAATTAAAGACTAGAAAGGATCCAGGCAGCAATTAAAAGTGGGCTAAAAGAGCACTGCCTGGTTTTAAAACCAGGCCCCTATGCGCGACACGCATAGTCCGCATAGTGCGCGGCCCTTATAGCCGGCCAACGACGAGCAAGGAGGAAATATATAAGTAGCCATAATTCTAAGGACGAGAGATAATATAAAGATATAAGAAACCAGCTAAAGAATACCCTAAGAAAAGAAGCAAGGAATAACTGGAGATAGTTTATAAACAAATACACTACTAACCTAAGTCTCCCCTATAACAAGGGCCTTTAGACCATAGCGAAATGGGTAAAGAAAAAGGCGGGATATTTAGTAAAAGATCTATACCTACTACCCTTATAAAGAGCAGGCGAACTATAGGCTATAAGCAACAATAATAAGAAGGCAAAGATCCTTATAAAAAGATTTTTCCTTTAACCGGCTCTAGTAGACCTTAGCGACATTACTGGTAAAATACTGGTGACTTGCCTAAGGGTCGACAGCGATATAATAACTAAAGAAATGGCTAGAACTATTAGCCGCCTCTTAAACAATATAGCACTAGGACTAAATAGGATCCTAAACAAAGCCCTAAAGACCTATGGACCACTTATAGCACCTTAGCTTACAGACGTAGCCAGAGTATACTTTGTAATAGGCTACTACCCGCAACTTAGAAGATCCATAACGACAGTTATCTTACAAAAAAAAGGTAAAGTAGACTACTTAATCCCAGGAAGCTACCGCCCTATTGCCTTAGAAAACACCCTAAGCAAGATCTTAGAAAAGGTTATAGCGGACTATATAGCAGACATGGCAGAGGAACACGCCCTACTACTATAAAGCCAAATGGGGGCAAGAAAGAATCGCTCAACACTATTAGCACTTATACTACTCGCTACTACCATTAAAACTGCATGGGCTATGCGAAAGGACTTTATAGTATTAATACTTAGCCTAGATATTAGCGGCGCCTATAACAATATACCCTATAAGCGTCTCCTATATATTTTTAGGGCAAAGGGCTTCCTAGAATAGATCATTTAATTTATTTAAGGATTTATAGGCTAGAAAGAAATATTACTGGTCTTTAGTAGATACCAGAGCCCCCCTATTGCAGTCGTAACAGGAATACCATAAGGATTACCTCTATTACCTATACTCTTCCTCTTCTTTGTAAGTAACCTGCTTAACACCTTTAAGGAAGGGGCGACTTAGGGGATAGGCTTTATTAATAACATAAACCTAATTATATATAGGCCAACAGCCGCAGAGAACTGTAGGACACTAGAGAAAGCCTATAACACCTATATAGAATGGGCAAGACAATATAGAGTCTAATTCTTACTAGAGAAATACCAGCTAATCCATTTTATAAGAAAACGTAACTAATCTATAGATCTTTAGCATACAATCCACATCTAAGGCTTTGGGGGTCAACCGGTTTAAGGCCTAAGGGTATTAGGAGTGTGGGTAGACAGCAAGCTCCAGTAAAGCGTATATACGGCGCAAGCGGCCTGTAAGGGCTAAGCATAGTATATCGCCATGTCCAGGATCGTTAATTCTATATAGGGTCCATGCTTCTAGAGGTCACGCCTACTATATACAGTAGTTGTCCGGCTAACCATAACGTATGGATCTAGCATTTGGGCCACTAGAGAAACTAAGAAAGGCCCCCCTAAATCACTCCTTAAACCACTCTAAAAGGTCTAAATAGCTTGCCTTAGGAGTATAATAGGTGGGTATAAGCAAACAGCCACAGCACTGCTTAAAAAGGAAGCCAATATTCCCCCCCTATAACTATATATTAAAGCCGATGTAATATAAAGGGTATAAAAGGAACGCAACTCTAACGTTATAAAGTATATTAAGACACGCCTAAACAAACTATAGAGGGACCCTAGGGTGCCCTATAGGAGAAGGAACCAACAACCCTA
>Ga0307507_10002171_pt1 | contig 42127 bp, 10 predicted proteins | sample 7_EM_MG_FD_207223 | JGI IMG/M metagenome (GOLD analysis project Ga0307507, IMG submission 207223) | Populus trichocarpa ectomycorrhiza microbial communities from riparian zone in the Pacific Northwest, United States - 7_EM | ecosystem: Host-associated > Plants > Roots > Unclassified | place... | reverse complement strand
ATGCAAAGAGGGGTAGTATGCTTGCACGGCTTGCCCATTACCATACAGGTAGGACAGCAGTGGTCTTTAGATAAGTGTGCAGCCGCACAGAATCTACAGGCCCTAGTAGAGCACCTGTCTCCTATATAGCCAAATTTTTAGCAGCTAGTACACTGCGTAGTAGGAGAGACTTCTAGGTATTTCACTACCTTTGTAGCTGTACCTGCGATTAGAACCTCTTTTTGCTTAAGGATTTCTTGTCTTTTCTCTTTGTTTTCTACAGTAAAGACTATAGAGCCGAATCTGGTTTGTGGATCGTGTCTTTTTACACTAAATGAGATCCATCTAGGTAGTCCTTGTATTCGTATAGGATTAAAGATCTCAACTTCTTCTTTTAGAAGCTTAGAGCCTCCCTCTCCTAGAAAAGGTAGAGTAGGAACCCCATGGGCTATAATTTGAACCCACGGTTCCAGTTTTTGTTCTCTTTGAAAAGTAAAGCAGTTATGCCAGATCTCCTTATATTTAACTAGAAAATCTGCATTATACTCTTCTGTAGTTATAAGGAGAATATTTTGTTTTCCTTTAGTTCTAGTTATAGACGCTAGAACTGGCTTTTCTACTTGTAGTTTTGATACAAATAGTTGATTGACTGTGTTTCGTATAGAGAAGGCATCTAAAGGTTGGTCCTTTTCGTCCGTAATTAGGACTAGCTTCCTTTCTCGTAGCTGCTTTTTCTTACTTCTAGTAGAAGTAGAACTCCTAGAAGGAGAAGGGGTAGGAGACGTTGATAATAAAGAGGGTAGAGAGGACAAAGAAGGGAGGTCCCTCTTTAGCCTCTCTGCGTACGTTTCCTTAGTAGGGGCTACCTCCTTACGGAGAGCCCTTACTTCTTCTACTAGTCCTTTTAGGACATCGTCTGCCTTTTCTTTTCCTTGTATAAAGGGATTTTCTCCTACTAGAATACTCCGTGTATAGTCTTCTAGCTGTTTAACTTGTTCTTTTTTTTTTCTTTTTTTTTCTTCTAGCCCTTTATAGGCCTGGGTTAGGCTTTCTAGGGCCTTTTGTAGGTATTGTTCTGGAGAGAGGGAAGGGAAAGATATACTAGGTATACTATCCGTAGTAGTTCTTGGTTTTATAGTCTTTTTTGCAGGTTTTTGGTTTTCTTTTTCAGGAGAAGTCTGAGGATGTTCTCTTTTTTCTCCTTTCTTAGTAGGAGGAGAAAGAAAAGAAGATGAAAATAGAAATTTATTGCCATTTATTTCTATAGGGGTTTCGCCTATAGACTCGTCGTCGTCACTTGTCTCTATAGGAGGTTTCTTTTTAGGCCTGTCAGGCTTTGGCATCTTGTAGGGGGAGTTATAGGGGGTTTTTCTAGGTAAAAAACCTCGCTAGTTTTTACTATCCTTATACCCTTTTTCCTTACTAATCCTACTAGAGGATTTCTGGGGAGATTAGGCTAAAAGGTAGTAGAAATACTAGACCCCCTAGTTTTCGTGGTTTCGTCGTTTTGTGGTTTTGGTGTTCCTACCCCTGTCTCGCTTACAAGCTAGGACCCCTTTTGCCAAGGCCTCTACCACAGAACAAAAGGGGGTAACAAGGAGAATGAATCTACCTCTAGCTTGCTAAGTAGGCGGAATTAGGCCTTAGGAGTTTGAAAATCGATAGTTTTTGATAGTAAGATGGGTATGCGTAAGTTTGGAAGTGCGGCGCCACCTTTTGGTAAGGTTGCATATGTGGTGAAAGTTTTTTGGCAGACATACTTAGGGAAACAATAATCATACACCCCCTAAATGATACGCGTACACCCCCCAATTGATACACGTACACCCCCTAATTGATACACGTACACCCCCTACCTTATTTGGTTTAGATGCTTCTTTATTGACCCAAGGTACAAGTAGTCTATACTTTCAGTGTTTCAATTTTCAAAATTTGCCAAGCCTGCTTTTAATTAGTCTAAAAAAAAAACGCGGGCGGTATCTACCTGCAGAATACACGTGACGAACATCAAAATATTCAAGATTCCACTATCAACAAACCGACCTTTTTGTTGACATCTCTATCAATACTACTATACGCGTCTTAATTATGGTAGAACCTGCTTTAATTAAGTGTAGCAAGTGCTGTTCAATACAACCCCGTATTAATTTTATTAAAAACGGCCTATCTGCTAAGCTTTTAAAGCAATGTTAATCGTGTTGGTCAAAGGCACGTTTTCCCTGTATATTGCTTCTACTTTTACTTACTTTCCTAGGGCTCTGAATATAATTCAAATAGGCGGAAAGCAGAGCTTAGTTCCACTGAAATTCGTCCTACAAAGCGCTAGCGAAATGCTTTACCTGAAACTGATACCGAAGATATCTTTTTACCCCGTGGCCAGAACAGTCAAGATACCCCTAAAATGGCTCAACGGCGGAAGACAATTAGGACAATATAACGGGAGCACCGCATTCTTGATCAGCGGGGTGAAACTCACTCGCCTACTCCTCTGCTGTATACTACAGATGAAGCTCCATATAGCAGAAGAGGTGCTCCAGATGGCCCAAATATGTCCTTACTAGAACTAGCTCCTATGCCTACTCTACCGCCAATACCTACTCCTACTCCGACTACGGCTATACCCCTACCCGTTTCGGCTGTCAATTGGGAGCGAATCAAGAAGTTCAGGAGCATACTACAGGCTAAACGTATGGAGACGTGCAGTTGTTGCAAGGAGCGGTGGTTCCAAATAGGCCTAGCTACAGAGGGTGACAATATAGGTGTATATAAAGCCTATATTAAGGACGCCGATGGCCTTAAGGATCCAACCCTTCCTCCCCTATTTGGTGAAAGCAACGGGCTCAATCCGGGGCCTATTCCTGGCTTCCTACCTATACTCACCGCGGTGGAGGAGCTTCTGATTGCGCGCGTATACGTTCATCTGCAAGTCGTGCGTGTACGCGGCCAGTAATATCGCTATACTGGCCACGTCTGCTGCTTTAGCCAGAACACACTAAAGACTTAGAGGCAGCTACCACAGCTACCTACCGAACTTGATATACTAGTCGTGAGGCCTACAGCAGTAGAGGGTGGCCAATATCTAAGTCGGCGGTTCACTAAGCGGTATACCGTAAAGCGCTCTGCTATAGCACTATGGCTTTACTTTCTAAAGGCCAATTATCCTAATTATCGCGACGTTGAAATATATAGCACCCGGCTTACTAGCTTACCCAAAAATGGCTCTATATTAGATCGGCTACCTTATATTAATAAGTTGGAGTCAGATTCTAGTGGCCTGACGGCTTACCTTACTGCTCCTATATAACATTCTCCTGCTGATCCTTTGCCTGCCAAGCTTGGCAGTAATGTACTGGACGCCGAATTTGATAACAATATACTGGATACTTTAGTTCCTGATCTAGTGCCTAACCTTAATAAATTAGAGCTTTTAGGTCGCGAGGTTTAATATTAGTAAGACCTACAAGCGGGCCTAGAGGTTCCTACTATGCAATAGATACCTCTCTCTGAACGATCAGCTAGCTTTATTATGCGCAGCGCCTTTCCTACTCTATTTCCTTATGGCAAAGCCGACTTTAACATGTCACGAAGCCGTACGGTTACCCTAGCTGCGTATGCCAAGCATATGCTTAAGTATTAGGACGGTTGGTTCGGCCGCCACCCCTTATTTCACTACTACGTATTTAATCGGATTATAAGGGAGTAAGCCCTTAACGCTACCCACTTCCTTTGCAGCCGATTAGATAAGAATAGTCTATCTTTAGATAAGCTTGGTAATCTTATAAATAGTAGTGGGGGTAACCAGGTTCTAAATAAGATTATATAGTATGCACGGAAGCTTAAAGAAACCAGGCCCTACTAGAAGCAGAAGAGAAATAGGCTTACGGCTTATGCTGAAAATATTAAGAGCGGGTCTCTATTCTTTACACTTAGCGCGGCTGATCTACATTAGTATGATCTACACTCTCATATGCCTCTATTTAACGAATATAAGGCTGCTGATAAGGCTTAATGCTACTAGATTGCTTCTTGGAATCTTAATAATAATCCGCATATTACTGCTTACTGGCTGCATCGCCGCTTCAATCTGTTCAGGAAGCACGTGCTTATGGGTCTGTTTAATAGCACTGACTTTTGGTCCCGATATAAGTGGCAGGTGCGAGGTAGCGGCCATATATATGGCTTCTTATAGAGTTTAATAGCCCCAAAGCTAGATCCGTTAACTGGTAAATTAAGGGCTGCTTTTGCTAAGCACTGGGCTGCTTTTATATCCGTAATGAATCCTAATTAATCTAGGCCTCCTAATCTTCGACATCCTTTTGCTCTTGGCTATAAAGAACAGCTTAACACTAATAAGCTTCTTACTGCCTGCCTTAATTAATTTCAACGGCACTATAATTGCACTAAATCTTACTGCTTAAGATTAAAAAAAGGCTCTGCTGGAGCAAAGGAGTGCCGCTTCTACTTTCCACGCTCTCTCCGCGATGAGGCCGCTGTATTAAAGGATTAAAATCCATGTCACTGGACGTTCTGTCCATAGCGCAACAATAAGCTTTTTAATGGCTACAATGCAGCCATAATACTGGCGTGGATGGCAAATATTAATACGTCGCCCGCTACAAGCATATCAGTAATAGTTAACTATATAGGCAAATATTGCAGTAAGGAAGAGAAGAAGTTAACTTCCTACTAGGAGTTACTCTAATTAGTATAGCCGCACGCCAACAGTCTTTATGCCTTTAGTTTGGTAGTAGCTAAGTTTATAAATAAGCTTATTGCTAAACGCGATTGGTTAACACAGGAGGTATACTATCTACTTCTTAATATTCCACTTTCCAAAGGCTTAAGGAATGTAGTAACTTTAGATTGCCGCTAGGAGGACGATCGAAGCGCTATATATAAGCTTAAGGATGGGTAACTAAGAGGGTACAGACTGTCTGACTATAAGAAATATAAGCGCCGTCTAAATGGGGTAGAGGACGTTACTTTCCTCAATTTTCTACTCTATTTTAATTACTCTACTTACAAGCGTCGACCAAGAGCAAGGCCTTGAGTTATATTGTACTTTCCGTAATATAAGGGCGATCCTTCCTATCCGCAGTATCCTAAGTTCTGCCGTGTAAAGCTCATTCTTTATTATCCGTGGAGGGAGTATAAGGAAGTGGCTACTTATACTAATAGATTTGGGGCCCCTAATTATATAGCTTCCTATTAGGCTTGCGTTAACTCTTATCAGCACCTGCCTAACTACTTCTGTAATTGGAAACTAGAGGAAGGTCGCGAAACTGCTGATGATATTAATAAGTTTAAAGGCGATTTTGCAGACGACTTAGAGCTATACCAGTCCTTTAAGGCCCTACATGCCCGCGTTTGAAATACTAATGGAGTTAAAATTAAGGATTCTAACAGGCTTGGTAATAGGGAGCTTAATTATAACTACGACTGGAGTACGCATTAGGGTACATACCTATAGCTTAATAAGAGGACTTATTAGCAGGAAGTACGGCTATAGCCTCTACTATAAAGCTACCTATCCCAAATAGCAACTCCGTCCTCCTTATAACCAGGCCAGCGTTATATCTATAACGTTATAGTTAATTACTATAGGCAGATCTAAGTGGGCCTTGGCCCCTCCCCACTACGGATTAACGTTGATGGAGAGGTAGAAACCGGTAAATTATATCTTATTACTATCCTCTCTACTACGCTCTGTAATATGGCAAGGGCTAATGGCAAGCCGATGCCATTGGCTTGAGCAGCCCCTACTGGGGTAGCTGCCTTTAATATTAACGGCAGAACTATATACGATCTATTAAGGTTGCTAGTAAATTGCCTGTTTAAGGAATTGCCTGCTGCCAGTCTTACGCCTCTATAACAGGCTTTTAAGGATATTCACTATCTCGTCCTTGACGAGAAATCTATAATTAGGTAAGTATATCTGGCCTAGATTGATCGCTGCCTCCATTAGATCCACCCTGCGCGTAACAACAACTACTTTAGAGGCTTGAACATCTTACTAGTAGGCGATTTCTATTAGCTTCCCCCTGTAAATCAGGCGGCCTTATATAGTAATCTACCCGCTAGGCCGTTAGAGCTCGCTAGCCACGGAAAAGAAGCCTATAAGGCAATTGACCGAACTGCTGTCCTGGATTAAGTTATGCGGCAGGACGGTAATGACGCTAAGAGCTCTGCATTTAGGACCGCCCTTGCGGAGCTATATAGTGATTCTATAAGTGATCCGACCTAAAAGCTTCTTTTAACTAGGTATAAGTAGGGCCTATCCACCAATAAGGTTGCGGGCTTTGACGACGTAATTCGGCTATATAGCACACGCGCTACTATAGGTAAGTATAACACTACTCGGCTTCGCGACCTTTTATAGCCAGTGGTGGCTATTAAGTCAGTTAACACTGGTGTAGGTGTATAGAAAGTCACTCCTAATTAGTGCGATACTATAGAGAATCTAGCCCTATGTATTGGCGTAAAAGTAATGCTAATATAGAATATCTGGGTTGAACTAGGCTTAGTAAACGGTACTACTGGTATAGTTGAAGATATTATATAGAAGGGATACGCGGATATTAAAAAGGATCAGCCTCAGTTACTACTAATTACGGTAGATAGGTATAACAGACCTGCCCTATTTACTCGGCAGGATGGTAAGAAAGTCATCCCTATATTTTCCGTGCTTTGTGAGTGGGAGGGTATAAGAGGCTCTTGTTTACAGCATTAATTTCTAATCACTCTGGCTTTTGCTCTTACCATATATAAAAGCTAGGGCCTAACACTTAACAGGGTGGTTCTAGATATTAAGGAAAAAGATAAGATAGCTGGGCTAACCTATATAGCAATCTCACGAGTTAAGAAGCTTTTAGGGCTTATATTTAAACGTAGGTTTAATATAGAACGATTTTAGTCATCTACAAGTAAGACCAAAGAGGCATAATAAGAAGATTTTATACAGAGGCAGCAGCAACTACTTGTAAACAACTTTTCCTAATTAGGAAATTATATACTGGCTTGGAGGTAAGCGGAGAATGCGGTATTTGTCTTAGTTTCCTAATTTTTAAATAGCTTAACCGCGAAATCTAATTTTCTAAATTTTAACCCCCCTATCCGTCCTACCTTCTTACTGCTTCTAGAGCTGTCAGATATACATATAATGGTGTATAGGGAGAATTGGCAGTGTTACCAGATTAATATTACTGCTGTCTATAGCGTTAATCAATTTTTAAAAAATTTCAATTTTTTTAAAGGGCGGAAATGTCGCTTATATAAGAAGTCACGTGACCTCCAAGAATATATAGACAATTGCAATAATTCCCAACTAAGAACCCTCTTTCTAACCTTATAGCCTTACTTAGACTACTTCTACTACCTTTGCAGTGTCTTAAGCTTCTTCACCTATTAAACGAACGGATGATTGACCCCAGTTGACGAACGTACCTGACTGATGAACGAACTAACAAATTAAATTAAAAGTTTAAACGTCTAAATATGGTTCTGCTAAGATGCTAGCTAGACCCTAACCTAGAGCCTTCCTAACCTGTTAAATTCTAAAAATGACAACTTCTACTGAATTAAAAATCAACCTTATCCTTAATAAGCCATCTGATTGGATTTAATAGTTCTTTATTATCTAAGATATAGCTAAACTAACGCCATCTAAGAAGAAAGATGATCTTCCAAAGCTAGAACTACCAAGTCGGCCTACACTAAGGGACATACTACCTACGGCTATATTAATAACAAAGCTAGACCTAAACTAGCTCACTGCCTATAACCGGCTCTATGCTAAATACAAGGACGATCTACGCGTATACTATAAGTAAAAACAGGCTATAAACGATATTAATAACTATATTGTTCGCACTAATATTGGTAGCCTACCTTCCACTTATTAACAGCCTCAGTAGTCGGGTACATTAAATATTTAAAGCGTCTCTACCACTGTAGTAGCTACTACAGTAACAGAGATACCCTATATTTTGGTAAGCAATCAAGCCCATCTTGTACGAGAATCTTGTGCTATTAGTACTTACCAAATTACGTACTTATAGTGCCTCCTCTTGTCTATAAATACTCCCTTCTCTATACCTTCCTCTCTTCTTTTCTTCTTTTTTATAAGAGCTAGGGGCGCTCTAATACTCCTTAGTCTCCACTAAGGGATCTATTGGTTGACATGGCGATATAGACAGCATCGGACAAGGAGACGGGTAAGAGAGAAGATAGGAAGAATAGAGGAACCTCTAGTAGGTGTTAGTTAAGCAATATTAACGGCGGTTTTTATTACCTAAAAATTGCATTACGTGACGACATTTAGGAACGCAAATATATACCCCCGTCCCATACTCATACCACTACTAAATATTCTAGATTTTGCACTCGGAGCTGCTTATAATAGGCATTCCTAGAATATCTGCCGGCTTAAAGCTCTACAATTAAACATTATTAACGTTTTATATAGGGGTCGTTGATTAAGCTCCCAGAACACAATTTTTAAAGTTTAATACTATACCACTATTACGACCTTCTTGCAGTGGCCGAGCCACCCCCAATCTCCTCCCCTACCTCCCCTCCCTCTTATTGCTTAGCGCTAAGCTATTGCTTCGTCGCCGAGCTATTGTGTTGTACGTCCGAACTAGTAAGCAACGACGTGGTTAATCGATTATATTAGGCGTCGCTACTGTGGCCGCACCGCCTCCGCCTATTGGGGGGAGGGGTCTTAGTATACAGTTATATCTCTTCTTACACGCGTATTTGATTGAGTTGGGGTAGTAGACTTTAATTCCAGCCATACGGCGATTTAGTTATTAGGCATTAAAAATATTTAGTATATAAAGCTTTAAATTAGAATTACAATCTACTGTATTAGATCCTATGTAGAGGGCTCTATATTAAAGCTCTACAGTCTAAATATATACTAGATTCGTGACCAATATAATCTTTAAGCCTAGCTTAAGTAGGGCGCCTTAATCTTACTACTACTTCTAAATTAAGTAAAAGCTCTATAGAGGGGGGGTCTCCCCCTAGAAAACCTTATATCTATATATAAGGCTCTAAGTTATAACCTCGGGTCAAAGTTTACGTAGGGTACCTACGTTCTACTTATACTTATAATATACCCTCTATTTAGTTTTTAAAGGGACAGAAGCCCGCCGCAGGCGCAAGACTATACAAGGAATAAGTAAAATTTCTCCAAGGAACCGAAATTGCGGGCTGTAAGTCCGCAATTTCGGAAATTTTCCTTGGAAAATTTTGCTTATTCCTTGTATATTCTTGTTAAGTTAGATATTTCCTCATTAAGTTAGAATATCACGTGCGTTTGACCTGTTTGCGCCTGCATCACGAAAATCAAAGTGCGAGCCCATAGTATTTCGCTCAAATACTAAGGGCTCTCTACGAGCAGATCTATCGACGCGATTAGTAATTGTAGAGCCAGTTGTAGAGTTAATTGGCCAATTGCCGCGACGCTCTATAATTGCAGGCTCTTGGATGCGAAGCAGAGGTGTTAATTTAGGTCCCACCGGGCGCAGGCGCGGGCGTGGGCGCGAAGCAGAGGTAGTAGCACCCAAATTAGTTTGCGCGACGCCTCACAAAGCACTGCGCAATCCAATTAATCGACTTAGGCGCGATCCAAATTTAGACTCTACTACTTATACTATAACTAAAATCAAGACTTAATCGTGATGTTGCGGTCGTAAAATTTATGTGGCGCGCACTTTGATTTTCGCGACGCAGGCGCAAACAAGTCAAACGCACGTGATATTCTAACTTAATGAGGAAGCATCTAAACCAAATGAGGTAGGGGGTGTATGATTATCGTTTCCCCATACTTAAGTGCAGTATATGGGCCGTTGGAAAGCTTTATTGGAGCTATCGCCAAATACTATAATAAAGCCTCATAATAGTAAGGAATAGGAGATGCGTAAGCGTGCTCCAAGGACTTATTTTAGCTGTAGTATCTGCAAAATACCATTCTATAGGAATGATGATTGCTAGAGACCTCATATTAAGCGACTTAACTCTAAAGATTAAGCTTATATATTAATTTACTATAAAATTAAAAGCTTTTGTATTTCTTAGTACGGCCATTAAATTCAGCCAATCTGATTGGTGGACTTTTATCAATAACATAAGGACCAATTTCAACAGGTTAAGGGATAGGCAGGAAGTTATAGAGATAAATATAAAAAATAGGGTAGGTACCTTAGAATATTATACTTATTATAATCTAACTATAAGTAGCCGTCGGATACGATATTAATCTTAGCAATATCGAGTCCAACGATCCTCGGAGATGATTCCCTAGTTAGGTCTAGGTCGTGGCTATGCACCCCATAATAGCGTCAATATGCCGTTAAGTTCGATGGCTAAAGGCCCCTATTGAAACGGTGTTCCCGGAAAAAGTGAAACGGCCCGCTAGGTTGAGAGGAGAATACAAGGGGGTAACACGTACGGGGCAGACGCCCCTCCGTCAGCACCCAAATTCGCCGCCTATATTTATAAAGCTGCAGAGCCTTCGAGACGCCAAAGGTACAGAATATAGCCCCTGCAAATGACCCCTGCGGTAATAAATTAGGAGTAATAAAACCAATATCGACATGCTGTCTCTCGTTCGTCAAAATCGAGGCCACTACCCCCCGTAACTCGTTGTATGCGTCGCCCAATCCATACAGGCCTCCAGGGACGCGTCTTACCCATATGGAACGCCTTTAGATCTTCTCGTTATATAGATTTAGACGTCACTGCACGATCATATCATCCTTAAAGCTTCTATATTCGATCGTCTATAAAGCCGTTCAATCGTGCCCCGAGACACTAGAAAGCTAGAGAGTTTTAACGTCCCGACCACAGTTCAATCTATTAGAGATGTAGGTTTTCATGTAAATCTCATTAAATGACTATTTATATAGATCTTATCATGGCTTCTCCCAACGACATCTCCAACACATTAGTAGACTATGGATGGCCACTAAATCTGTTACAGCTCTTCTATACCTTTGCCAATACTGCTCTTACAATCACCCTTCCAACCATTATCCGCACAATCAAAACTACCAACCTTCAGCCCACTCAAGTACTGATTCGGCTTTGCAATCGGTGTCCATTTTCCGCTTCCGACGTCCCCCGTAATCAACTCACAATTTCTCATGCCATCAACCCTACCCCCCGGGAAAGCCGGCTGGTAGTAGTGGAAAGCATAGCACCCGCTGTCAGCCCCGCACTTCTCTCCACACTCATCCACATCCTTTACAGGGCCCAAATTCTTCTTCGAGGACGCAGGCACCTGGAACTGATTCGTGCAACTCATCTTGAACCGCTGCTTCTGGCTCTTACCAAAACTCCACACCTGGTTGTCGGACCCGGGCAGCGGACACAGCATGCCAGGACCAAACGCCATCGCGTTACCTCCGTCGACCGGGATCGCGCCGATCTTCGGGTACCCGTTGTCCCAGATGTAGGGCGCGGCGTCCTTGCTGTAGATGAGCGAGCAGGCGCCGGTCAAGGGGTAGAATGTCAGCCCGTTGCAATCGTAGCTGTTCTTGTGGCATTGCGCCTCGCACTCTTCGAGCGATTTTGCGGGTGGGAGCCAGAAGTAGGCTCCCCAGGGCGCGTTGTGACAGTAGAGCTTGTATTTGCGGTCGTTGATGGTGCGGACTTCGCCGTCGTATGCTGGGCATACTGGTTGTGCGCCGCAGGATGAAGAGCTGGGACTGAGGAAAGGCGTGGAAGGCTCGAAAGGCGTTTGCTGAGTGGGGTTGGATAAGCGGGCGTAGAGATCCTGGTTTGAGAGCGCTTCGATGACATTTGGGGAGTCAGGAGGATCGTTGAGGAGGCTGCAGGTCATATTAAATCTTCCCTGGAGCGAGGCATTAGCATTCTACTCACTATTTGAGCTTATCTCCGACTTCTCCGATGCTCGGTGTGGACGGCAGGGCATAAGTGGCCGTGAGCAGAAGAGAGACAACTTTAAGATGCATCTCTACTGTTTTGAGCACTCCAAGTTTGGGTAGAAAAGTTAATAGCTTTGCAGGTAAATTTGAAAGGAAAATACTGATTAAGGATGGGCAGGAGATTATGGATATACATTTTAAAGCTCTGGGCGGACGGCACAGCTACATGGCTATGACAGAAAGCCTACAGATCTCATGTCAAAAAGAGAATGATCGTCATCAGGCGGGTCACTCTATCCCTGCTTCCCCCATCGGAGAAGTCGATCGCTGGCTGAATTAGGATTTCTGCATGACTAATGGCTAAGGATGAAAGCTAATGGAGTGCTGTGGAGACTTATGGGGTGGTGTTCTGACTGGGCGATTTTGGCTAGTGGAAAAGAAGGGAACAAGTTGAACCGAGCCAGATCGCAACCTCCTCTCAGGAACCGACGCAATGATCTCCCTTCCGCCCCGCGCAGATTCTATTCTGATTTGCCGAATGCTGAGTGAAGCGGGGTTCCAAGTGAGACGAACGCACTAAAGGGAATGGTTGGTTGGGCGCAATGGCCACCAAAATGCATGCAACTAGACAAAAAAGGCTCTTCAGGATGCGCTTGGACGCAACTGGCTTGCAAAACAAATTTCAAGACTGTGAAGGAAGTTTCAACTGATGCAGACGATAGTACAGCATGTTCATATACCCGAGGCCGATTCAATGGCGTTTCTTCATTGCTGCTAGGACGCAAAACTGTTGGATTTCAAGGCCATGGAAAGGCGCAAGATTCGCTCAAGGTGTAGCTAGGGGTGTTACCCTTAACCCGTTGATTTGGGTCCTACGGTTATCGATAAGGGACCAGCCAACCAGAGAATCCGGTTCAATGCAAGTGCCCGATCAAATCCAGCAGCAAATTCTCTAAGGACCCCAACGGTTAAGAGATAATCTCCCGTACCTTCAATGATGAGATATCATTATCTTCTCAAGTCTTTCACCGTCATTGGTTTCGCGCATTCTTTCGTATTGCAGATCCGCCAATCAGAGATTGCTTGAATGGCGTCCAGCTGTTGTGAGCAAAGAGAAGAATTGATTCCACCTCAGCATGCTTCTTTGCTAACCGGTTCTTCACAGTTGAGATACCGTGCTCCAACAATGCCAGCAAATATGACGTACTCTAATTCTAACTTCCCTTGTGGTCCTCCAGAGCCGACTGTCAGAGGTACCGAGATGACTTGTCGAACGACGCGCTAATTGCGATCGTCGTCCTGTTTCCTATGTGGGTATAGATTAGGGGTGTATCGGCTATTTCATTTGACCGTGTATATTGAGGCTCAACAGCCTACATTAATTCGACAGAGTTCTCCTTGACTGCTCCGTTCGACATGACCCCAGATGGAAGGTCTTCGGGCTCGATTCTATATACACGACCACACATCTCAGAGGGATGGTGATTGACCATACTCCGCCAGAACTGCAAAATGTCATGGGACTCAGGCGAGTCGAAGGTTTTAACGGACCCAGAAAGCGCCGGTTTCAGGCGAAGACCCCAGAGACTGGTTTCCTCTCCCGGGATTGAAAGGAAAGCCAAAAGCTAAGAATCTTCTCGCAGCCTTGCTCTTGCCCAAGGAAAGCCACAGAGTATTCTGCATGTCTCCTCCATATGGTGCCTGAAGGACTTCTGTATTGCACCCATAATAGCAATGGAAGCAACCTCATGGTTGGCCTGTTGTCCTAGTGAAGTTCGGCATTATCCACTCTCGCAACTTAGGTGTGAGGAGGTTCTTTACTATTTCGTATATCATTGCCCTCACACCCTCTCCATAACAATCAGGCATTATTTCGACTGTCAACTGTTTCTGGCCTTCATGTGCCACGGGCAACTCTCCCAGGCCTTCAGCATTACTATTGATATATATACTGGGCTGGACCATGATAGTGAACCAGACATCTTAAGGGCGCATGTTAAGATGGCAGTGTCCACAGTTCGCTCCAATTGCGCCGAGTAGGAATCCGTTGCGAGACCCGTGAAAGGAGGTCGATGTTCAAGATGTAAAAAGCATGATCCGAGAATATATTCGACGTCTGGGGAGCTACCAAAATCACCAGCAGCACAAGATGAGTATCCGGGCAGTAGGATGAAACCTGTGATGAAGTGGGGTGATGTCCCCGTCAAACCTAGTCGTAATCACTACTGACACTCCAAGGTGTGGACAATGTCACGCTTTTCCGTAACGATCGCAGCGCCGTAAAGTCAAGGACATCCGGAATTCTGCTGGGTAGCCTCTGAGTGTTGGAAAACAAGCCCGCAACGATATCACGTGATGAGACTTATGGGAGACATCTCTTGGCAGGAATCTGACCAATTAGACAACTTCGACCGTCGGTCGAAGTTCCTTAAAATCTCTTTAACCACCTATATAGAAAAATAAGCAATATACAGAGTTTTAGCTCCATAGCCTTAATTCAATAGGTTATGAGCCCGGGTTCGCGTCTAATAGGCTAAATCTAATTGCTTTATTATTGTTACGATATTTGCTATCGCAATATCACCATACGGGCGTAAAGAGTTAGTAAACGTTTACCTAACTTATAACGCCAAAAACCTACAACGAGCAGCTATGTAGCTGCTAACTACGGACTCCACGTTAAATGTACAAGAGGATCCTGCTAAGGACGAGCTTAACACAGTCCGTAATTAAACCGCGGCACTAGAGGCTTAGGAGGACCTCTTATTTGGTAGATAACCTTACTATTATTAAAATAGAATAATAGAGTTTTAAGAATAAAGCTCTATAACAACCGTATTAGTAGCGGATTAGAAGAAGCTTATTGGAACTGCCTATACTGGCTAAGGAATATACTAAGTTAAAACCTATACTATACAAACACTCCTTATAAAAGGAAACTAATCTAATAATGTTGTCTTAATAAGGCCTATAGACTACCTGCTATAAACTACCTATAATATAAAGCCCCACTAATATAAGCGATAAACGTACTGCCTAAGCCTCTATTTAAAAGCTCGCTAGACAGGAAGACTGGCTAATATTTAGTATTAATATACAAAACCACCTCTAATCTAAGAACATTAAGTAGGTCCTTAACAATCCACTATAACCTCTTCCTACGCTTAAATTAATTAAGGAGAAATGGGCGGACTTAGGCTTTACTAGTAAATAGCTAAAAATTAAACTAGCTGACTTAGTAAAGGAACGGGAGAAACATAAGGAATAGCTAGCCTATGCAGCTGGTTTTATTAACTAGAGCGTTAGCAATATCTATAAGCCATTTATATTAAACGCTGAATAGGTGCTTAAAAAATGGAAAGCGTTAAAAGAACGCTTTAAAGATCTTAATCTGGCAGCTGTTACTAATATTATAGCTACCTTCTTTACTAAACGTGTTTAAGACTTTAAGAATATAGAGGAGTTTGTCTTCTATATTATATTAAATATTAATTATCCTATTAAAATAAACTAACCTATTAACTATAAGGTCCTTACCTAAGTGGCCCTTCTATATAGGGTTAACTCTACTAGCTATACTTAGTTTAAAACAACAAAACGAATAAATTGGACGTGGGAAAATACTAATCTATAGGCCTTAGGCAAGGAACTTATTATCTTTAACAGTAAACTTAATTAGGAAGTTTCTACTACACTAATAGTATAATTAAATAATAAAGGGCCTATAAAGAGAAAAATAGCACTAGTTGGGATATGCAAACACCCTAACTGTGTAAGATATAATAGAACTACGCACTATAAAGAAGACTACTAGGAGAGAAAGCCAGACAACGCTCTAAAAGAAATTAGTAATAGGATCCGCTTAAAAAAAAAGTAAAGGACGACTTAAACGCCTGCCTAGCTTAATAAACACTCTAGTTAAGCTAAGCTTGACGCAAATCTATAATGGGAGCTTATAGCAGCGGTCGTACAAGCTTGACTAAGTAGGCATAACTTTGTCTATAACACTGCTGCTACTATTTACTACTATAAGGACCGTGAACTTCTTTTTAACTACGTTAATAATAACACCTTATTAGGTATAGTTGGTTTCTATAGAGCTTAATTAGAAGGTAAAGAATCCATCTCTATATAAACCGCACTACCTAATGGAAGCCACGGAAGCACGCTTACTCTATATAATGTTCTTTATATGCTATATTTACTAGCAAACCTGCTATCTAAAAGCTAACTTAAGGAAATAGGCGTCTTTTTTGACAATAAGACTTACAAACTTAAATATAATAATGAGGTAATAGAATACGCGCCTAAAATTTAATAACTCTACCTAATTCGGCAGTATAACCACCAGTTAGAATTAGTTCTTTATACCATTAAAAATAACAAAAGTCTACCTATTTGGTATTACCGATTTGGCTACCTTAATTATAGTAACCTTAGACACTACCTAAATAAACTTGGCATTAAGTTTAATAATATTAGTAATAAATACTATAAGCCTTGCGCTTAATCTAAAGCCTAAAAGAGGTATAATAGAACGCCCTAAGAATAAGCTATACAGCCGTTTTAATTTATCCACATAGATCTAGTGGGGCCTATTACTCCTATTGGCTTTAAAGGCGAAAGATACTACATATCTTTTACCGACAACTATATAAGGTTTACTATAATCTATACCATCTATACAAAGAATAAGTGGCTTAGTACTCTATAGAGGTACTATAACTAAATCCATACTAAATTCGACCTTAAAATCTGTCACGGATTCCGGCTGTAGCACCGCCAAGGGCTCGCCATAGGCTCGCCTTGGCACCCACAGTATATAGAGCTACGGTGCCTACGCACCTCTTGCACCTTTGTGTAATATCCTGTCGTGTACCTAGTCAATACTACGACTTCTCAGAGCCTCCTTGACCTCGTCTCGTGACAAAATCGCTAGAATTTATACTAACTATAGAGCGGGGCTTTATAGCAAGAAAGCAACCACCTAGATAGATAATCTAGGTATAGAATTCAAACCTGCCACCTTATACGCTTAAGAAGAGAACGGAGTAGCAGAGCGCTCGTAGTAAACCTCTACTAAGATTACCCGCTTAATAATTCTTGCAGGCAATATACTAGACTTTCTATAGCCTGATATACTTCTTATAGCTATATATATTAAAAACAGACGCCCTATAAAAGCTCTTAATGGCATGTCATCTTATAAAAAGCTTAAGGGTAAACCTCCCTTAGTATATTACTTAAGGGCTCTAGAATCTATCGTCTATTCCCTTATAGCCAAAGAAGATCACGTAAAATTAGCTAGGTTTGCTCTATAAGCAAAGAAGGGTATTCTAATTAGCTATAACGGCAAGATAATTTATTGCGTTTAGCTACTAAATAAATAGAAGATTAAGCGGCTTAAAGATATTAAAATCTATAAAGGTGATATTAGTTTAAAGACTACTACTATATTTATAGAAGAATCTATAGACTCGTCTAATAAGTAAGGGAGAGAAGATACTACTACTTCTTAGCCGAAGCCTCTATTAAGAAAAAGATAATAAAGAATTAATTAGAAGGAGGGTCATGATAGTTTACCCTATAGGCTTAAGTCTCTGCCTAAAAACCTTACTACAACTACTACTTAATTAGGCCGCTAGACGTTAAGAATCAACCTACTAAGTAACTCTACTGCCTTTCTTATAAGCCTTATAGGTATAGACTAAAGCCTTAACTAATAGGCTGACAATATTAATAAGCTACTAAGTAACTAGGATAATGAAATAGGTAATAAACTAATAGCCCTTCTATTTACCTTTTCTCCTTAATCTATACCTTAAAACCCTTACTTAAACAATCGCGACGCGGTTAATTCTATAGCTTTACTAGCCAGCCATATTTAATATACTGGCTTACCTAATCTTAAAACGTATATATTTACTACCTTAACCAACAAAGATGAGCCTTATATATATAACTGAGTAATTAACGGCCTAAATAGCAAAGAATAGATAAAAGCAATAATAGAGGAGGCAGGGTCTCTAATTAAGAACTAGATATAAGAGTTTATTAACCTTGCCTCCCTTAAGCCTCCTTATAAGCCTCTTACTAGTAAATAGGTATTTAAAGTTGAAAAGGAAAAGGACAGCAAGGTCCTCCGCTATAAGGCTAGATGGGTTATTAAGGGATATCTATAGCAGTATGGTGTTAACTATAACTAGACCTTTGCTGCGGTAGTAAAACCTATAGCTTTTAGGGCTCTATTCGCGATTGCTGCCTACTATAATCTTAAAATTAAATAGATGGATATTAAAACCGCCTTTCTCTATGGACTAATTAATTAAGAACTCTATATTATTATACTAAAAAGCTATAAAGAAGCTGGCAAAGTCTGCTGCCTTAAAAAGGCCCTCTATAGACTAAAATAGTTATCTTAAATCTAGTATAAAACGCTCTTAAAGTTTCTGTTGGTAACACAGGGTAAATCACCAGTACTACTCGAGTAGATACAGTGACGTTGTTTAATGATGCATGCTTTTTGTTTTAATTAAAACAAGGAAGGGCGAAGAGCTTAAGGCTCCTCGCCACGCTAGTGCCGCAACGACACGTAACGACCGCTTGCCTTATTCCCAACACTAGCAACTCTTCTTTTGTAGTTGCTATTTATATACACTTATAGATTACTACTATACAAAGATACTAAGCGAAGAAGAAGAAGAACGTTGGGGGTTAACGCGAAGGCGAGGGGCCGCTAAGGCGCTAGTAGTAAGCGAGCCAATAGCGATTTTCTATGCCGGGCATAGAAAATCCTAATTGGCTGGTTAAAATTAGGGTCTGCGGAATGTTATACTCTTACTCCCTTTTAACCCAACCTTTAACCCGTATATATAGAGTGTTTATATTAATAAACGTTTCCCGAGCCTTATTTAGGTTTGCCTTTGTTATTACATCTACTGGGTTGTCTTAGCCATTAATCTATTAGATCTTAAAGAGTTCTTGCCGTTTATAGGATTACTAAAGTGCTATAATATTGATTATAAGGCGCTTCTCCTTTATGGTACCAAGCTTAACTAAGCACTTATAGAGGGAATATAAGTCGGTACACACGATTATAGGGATAACAGGAAGTTTAAGTTAATTTATAATTATCTTTAGGGTAGTTCCAATTGTAATTGCCATATTAACTCCGCTAACTATTCCGTATATCTCTAACGCTAGAACGCTTTAAGTAACGCGCTTACTCTTGGTTAAGCTCTAATAGATAAGATTGCCATAGATCGTAAAGTTATTCTCTCTAGTAGATTCGTTCGCGATTATAATCTTATATCCTAGCTAGGAGCTAAAATCTTTATTATTTATAAACGATCTATTAATAAATACGAAGAGCTTAGCGGTAGGAAGGTTAATAGGCATATAGAGTAGTCCCTAATTAAGATGGTTTATTTGCCAAAAAAGACGCTTATTTAGGGCAAGAACGTTATCCTTGGTTGGTTCCTAGTATTAGGCGGCAATAGAAAGATTAAAGAAAGCCTTAGGTTAACAAATAGAAGTAATATAAGCTCCGCGAGCGCGTTGCTCCATATATCCTTGCTTTAGAGAATTAATATTAATAATGTTAATCTTCTTGCCTTAACCCTTCTGGCGCAAAGCGATAGAGTCCTTGTTTAGGGAGAGGATGCATCCATTAAAGAGTAATAGTGTTATTAGGTTAAGCCTCTCCTTTAGCTTTACTATAAGATTTGCCTTTACTAGCTCGTCTTCTTTAAGAGCTAAGAATTGGTCGTCTCCTAAGATAATTATATTATTGGTTTATATGCCGATAATTCTAAATAGAGTTCCCGTAGTTGTAATAAGGAAGTAGGGGTTAAATATAGAAGTTATTATTAAAAGCTTCTCTTTATGGTGCTTGCTATAGGTAGCCTACTAGTAAGTTCCTGCCTCTACAATTCTATATAATGGCTTAAGCACGACTATAATCGTATCTTCGGGATATTAGTAGCGAATTTATTCTAGAAGGTATGCTAATATTAAGCGCTGAAGGTACGTCTCTAATTAGGTATAGGCCTGAGTAATATCTTATAAATAAACCGTTATTCCATTCTTTATTAAGGAGGGAGCTAGCGTAATAATAACTTACTAACTAGCTCGTTAAATTGTAGGGGATTGCGTAAGAATTACTTTCTTACCGTTGTCGTTATAACCTTAGATAACCAGCCTTAACTTCTTAAATAGGGCATTAGTAGCTTTACCCTTAATCTTGTTAACTATTCTTAACTTAAAGATGCGAACTCTATTAAACTTGGTAGGGTTATACTTCTTAAATTTAAAGACTTCTCTTGTAATAAGACCGTTGATCTCCTACTTATTAGATACTTAGAAAGGGGCTCCTAAAGTTATAATATAGCCTTCCTTTTAGAGTTGTTTTGTGAGCTTGAAGTCTACCTTCTTTTTAGCTGTTATAAAGGCCATTAATAACTTAACTCTACTCTTAATAGCGGCAACGAATTGCTCTTTAAAATTAATAAAATGTTGGTAATTTTGTAATCCTTTTAGGCGACCTCTACCGTGTTATAGTTGCGGCTTATTTGCTATAATTATATTAGAATCGTAGTCGCCTTCTAGAGCATATTAATTATAGTTCTCCTTTGGGGTATCCTCTAGAGCATCCTATAAAGGCTTAAAACTATCATCCCTATAGTAGGGCTTGATAATGGTTAAGCGGAATTAAGTGGGTCTATAGGGCATTTAAAGAGTATAAGTTTAACCCTTAATGGCGATAAGTATATATAGGCCTAACCAGCCCCCTTTCTTATGCTATACCCATACTTTAGATTAGAGTGGTAGATCTATTGTAATTAAGGTATTTAGGCCGTTTTTTATTCTTAGTATATTGTTAACCTGGCGTATAGCGTAGATACAGCGTACCTCCTTTATTACTTTACGGATAGCCTTAGCTTATTGTATAATGGATAGAGATGGTAGAGAATTGTTAGTTATTTAAGGGTAGGCGCTAAAGACTAGTAATATAGGTACGAGCCTATTTAGGCTAGCGGAATTGTTAACAGCCTTAATAGCTATCTATAAGATAAGCTCTTTGCTAGCGCCCTCTAGTTCCGAAGAAATAATCTTATATACTTAGCGTAATAGTGTATAATATCGTTCTACTTTTCCAATACTATTATATGCCTTAATAGGGACTTCCTTAACCTTAATTTCTATTGCCTTTGCCTATTACCGAAACTCTATAGATAAGAAGTTCCTTTCTGTGTTGTAAATAACTCGATTAGGGGGTCCTAGATAGACATTAATCCAGTATAATTAAAGAGTATCCTATATGTTCCTAGCTGACATATCCTTTAGGAAACGTGCGGCTTGGAAGAAGGTTAAGAGGTTAATAACTTAGAATACTGGCTTACCGCTAAGATATATAATGTTAATAATGATACAGAAGTTGAGGTTGTAGTTATCTTTAAGGGTGAACTTAAATCGGCTAGGGGACTTCTGGTTTATTTGGTAGTAATAGCAGTACTTTATAAGATGCTTAATTGTCTTAGCCTTGACTTTATAACCTACTCACTAAAGAACCCTAAGTAATCTATAAACTGATAGGTAACTAAAGCGACGGTATAGTTAACGTAACTCTAACTTAGTTAAATGGCTCTAAGCAACGCTCCTTTCTGGCTGTTAAAGGAGTAACTAAGGGTAACCCTACTTGCGTATAATGGGCACTTGATTATCTCCCTAAATAAGCATATTCTTAAGGTTATTAAGCTTAACGCCTAACTTATCTATATCTTGGATGTAGAATAGAAACGGGGTATTTACGGGAATAATATGGAAAGTAATATATCCTAACGGGGTTTGGACCTTAATTGTGCCGAGAAAGATTATAGTACCCTTACTAAAGCGAATTGTATGTTGGCCTGCCGTTAATTGGTCGATCTAAATAGAGCTATTAAGCTACTAAAGAGCTCGAACTTAAGGTTCTCCTACTATAGATACTCCTGCGGCTCTAGTATCTAGCATAATACTATAGAAGACGTTTGCCAAGTATCTATTATTAAAGGAGAACGCGGAACTTTCCTTTAGCTTATTAAAGATATCTAACTTTATAACAGAATAGAGCGTAAATTGGTTATTAAGGACAGCAACAGTTTATATACCATTTACCTTACTATACTCGGTAAAGTATTGGTTAGGAGAGTAGTCCTTAATTTCTATATCTATAAGGAGCTGTTTGGCCTTGTTAACCTTACTCTTAAGATCTTCTTCGCCTTTATATTAAACCAGGAAGCTTTGGAAGTAGGCTATAGTAACCTTATAATTTCCAATATTTCGTGCGCTCTGGCGAAACTTATTATATGCCTCCTTTTATCTATTAAGAGGGTGCCTAGTTAACCAGTAATTTGGCTTCTTATAAACGTAGCATTTCTTCTATTAATTATTTTAAGATAAACCTCTACGAGGACCTTTATAATTGCTTTATAGTTGACGTTAATTATACCCTTTGCTATATCCCTTACCCCAGCCACTATATGTTCGATCAGTCCAGTTATAATTATATTAGTTAGCTAGGTTAATTAAAGTAGGTTAGGGGTAAGTATTAAATTGCTATACTTTTTAAGAGCGTAGAGCGGTGCTAATAGAGGATCTTAATTAAGTATTTACAGGATTAAAGAGAGTAAGGTTGCATTCTTTAATACCTTAGCATACGCTAATAACTTAATCGCGTAGGCTAAAGTCCTCTTAATATAATTTAGATAAACCACGCTAAATTATCTAAAGTCGGTTGAAGAGCTTTTAAAGATAATTAAGTTAAGAGGCATTTAGGTTTATAGTAATAATTCTCAAAAAGGTAGTCTCTCTATAACGGAACCTTGTAGCAGGAACTACGGTGGGTCCTATTATTGGGCTAGGTATATAGGTAAGAACAAATTAACAACGTAATAATAACTAGTGGAGTAGTTGCCTAACAGATTAACTCTAATTATATTCTAAGATTTACTACGAAGAGAGAACTATCTAGATAGGGACTATGGTCCTTTAAATACACAACTATACGTCTAAGAAATCCCTTCGCTTTGTAAGGTACGTGTGCTCTATCTACTCTATTATAGATTACACAGATTACACAGATTATATAGATTATATTATATAATCTCAGCTACTATTCCTTGTTACATGGTTTCACCAGATCTATTCTAGACTATGCCTATATTAACCAACTAGCTTCCTCTAACTCTTCTCCAAGTAGTTATAATATTGTACTTAAGCTATCTATAACACTATCTCCTTTCTCTTTATCTTCGTCCTTAAAGATTCCTAACATCTCCAAATTATCTACTAGAGGTGTAATATCCGTTTAATTAGTCTGGTTAATATCCTTACTTATTATACCTAAAGCTTCTTCTTCTTCTTCTACAGCTCGCCAGTCTCGCACTATTACTGCAATTTTATCTCTAGGTAAGATAATGCCGTCTCCATGCTCTCACTGCGTAAAAGAGGGGTTGGTCTATATTACATTAGCAAGCCCTTTGTCTTAACAACCGTCCTTTTATTTAGAGTGTACTAAAGCAAACATTTAATCGTCCTGTAATGTCCGCTCTATCTCTAACGCTAAGTATGCGCGTCCTATAACTCTTAACAGTCTTTAGGTTCCCTAAGTAACTTATTATAGGGTCTTATATTTAATCTACCGCTAAAAAACTTAACGGTAAACTGGCCTCTACGCTGCTTAAGGTTTAATATGTCTTAGAAGAGTCTGTATATATCCTTAAAGCTTAACATCTGGCTTATACTTGTCTTTAACGTCTTAAATGTGTATATAAGAAGGTTCGTTCTAAGGAGTAGAAACTAGTTTAATAGGGTCTGTCTAAGCTAGGTAACAAAAAGATTAGCTCTCCTCCTACAAGGGAAACAACTCTAAGTAGCTCAGTAATTGCTCCTCTTGGGTCCCCCTTAGGCGACTTGTTTTTTAGCAATCCTTTCTTATTAATATTGCCTAACCTACTTTCTTCTAATACTCCTATACCTTTCCTATAGCGTTTTTTAGGTTGCTTAGTAGTTTCTAGGTAGTCTTACTATAGCCTATCCACTTTACTTTATACTATATTTCATCATCCACGTCCTTATAACTAATAATCTTTGAAACTTGCTATTTATCTTCTTTTTGTTCTCTATATATATCTGCCTTATAAACTAGTGGCTTAATATCTCCATGTGCTAGTTCTAGCATCGCAATATATTATATAGGGTAAATCTTTATTTTAGCTAGTAGGTTCAACTTATACATAACTAATAAAATTCTTTACTTAACTTTAAAAGGTCCTAGTCTAATATAGTCCAACTTCTTGCTTAGTCATCAACTCTTGAAATTTTTATATAGTAGCCATACTCTATCTCCCTCCTTTAGATCTGGTCCCTTAAATCTCTTAGTATCGTAGTACCTTTTTATCCTTTACTGTACTAGCTTGGCTATTTCCGTAAGGTCTATATAAAGATTTATTAATATCTCTATTCTTTATTTAGCTGTGCTACTTGTTTTCTTTACTTGGCATAGTAATAACAACGTTCTTGGTTTATACCTATAGTTTACCTTAAATGGTAATATCCCCATTCCTTTTTATGGTGTTGTATTATATATAAACTATATAACTGGTAATAACAATACCTAATTGTTCTATACATGATTAATATAATGTCTTAGATACTATTCTAGTATCTAGTTTAGTCTTTCCATTTGTCCATCCATCTGCGGATAATATACTGTAGAGGTTGCTACACAAACCCCTTATTCTACCAGAAATACTTCCCAAAATACTACTATAAATCTTGGATCTCTATCTAATATAACCTTATTTAGTGCTTTATATCTTATAAATACTTCCTTTATATAGATTCTAGCGACATCCTCTACTAATATCTTTTCTATATATGCTATGAAGTATCCCCACTTTATAAGCTTATCCACTATTACTAAGATCGCGTCATAGTCCTGTCCCATAATAGGATCTTTTAACTTTAGTAATTTAATAATAAAGTCCTATAATATAACCTCCTATAGTCTTCCTGGTACTTTAACAGGTTATAGCCCTCCATACGGCTTATACCTTGTTAGTTTATTCCTTTAGCAATCTAGATATTTCTTTATAACTTATCTTGCTAGTCCCTAGATTTCTTAAATAATATACTCCTTTTAAAGTTTTAACACTAAGCCTGTAGCTCTGTTATATCTTTATATTATTCCCTTATAAAATTCCTTAACAAACTCCTCTGCAATAGACTTAGGTATATATATTGCTTCTCTATTTTTATATTACTCTAAGTCTAGATCCTCTGCCTGTGCTTTTTAGATCTTCTATATCTAATCACTCTTTAGTAATTTATAGATCTAACTTTCCTTAGTTACTGCGATTTTTAGGTAATTATACCTAATTAATCTGTTTTAATCTTTTTATAACAAAGCTCCTAATGGCTTTTTATTACTTTATAGTTTAGCTTTTCTGCTTAGAGCGTCTGCTCATACATTATCTATACCCTTAGTATGCTAAATCTCAAAATGGTATTCTATAAGCATTTCCGCCCATCTAACCTGTCTTTGGTTAAGTTCCTTTGTTATTAGGAATCCTATAAGGTTCTTATAGTCTATCTTAACCACAAACGGTTTCTTTATGCCTTATAAAAATGCTCTCTATTTCTTAAGTGCTGTAACTATACCTAGCAACTCCTTATTGTAGATATTATAGTTTAACTCTAGTAGTGTTATCTTTTAACTATAGTACGTTATTGGATGCTATATGTCCTAGTGCTTCTATAGCAAATATGCTCTAAGTGTAAAGTCTAATACGTTTATCTTAATAACCGTATCTAACTTTGGTTGATATATCTTAAGGACTGGCTTTTAGGTAAATAACTCTTTAAGTTCCTAGAATAGCTTCTTCTACTTACTATCCTAAACCTATAGTTCCTCTTTCTTAGTTAGCCTTATAAATGGCTTAATACTCTTTAACCACTATGCTATAAACCTCCTATAGTAGTTGCAAAACCCTAAGAACAATCTTAGCTGCATAACATTCTCTAGTTCTTGCCAATTTACTATAGCTTTAACTTTCTTTAGGTCTATACCAATCTTTCCTAGTTCAATAATAAATCCTACAAAATCGGTCTTTACTGTAAAGAACTTGTATTTCTTAATTACTACCGGTATCTATTCTTCTTATAGTCTCTTTAAGATCTATTTAATATGTTCTCCATATTCTTCCTCACTTATTAAGTAGATAATAATATTATTAAAGTATGCTATAATAAACTCATTAAGGTATTCTCCTAACACACTATTAATTCTCTTCTGGAATATTACTAGTGCGTTTATAAGCCCAAATTATATAACTAATAGCTTATACAGTCCTTCCTTTAACCTAAAGGCTGCATTCTACTTATTGCCTTCCTTAATCCTGATCTAATAGTACACCTACCTTAGATCTATTTTTATAAAGATTTTTACGTTACCTATTCTATCTTGGATTTCGCTAATTAAGGGTAAAGGATACCTATCCTTTCTAGTAATGCTGTTTAACTATTTATAGTCTATACACATCCTAAGTTTTCTATTTTTCTTTAGGATAAACAACACTGGATATTTTACTAATAACTGTAATAGTCTAATATATCCCTTGCGTAAGTTCTCCTAAATAAACTCCTTAAGCGCTACTAACTCTGTTTTAGTAAGCTTGTAGATTAAAAAGAACCTTAGACTTATTCCTTCTTCTAATTCTATTTTATAGTCCCATGCTGCATACTCTAATAGCTTTTTACTTTCTAGTGACTATAACTTCTTACTATACTTGTGGTATTTCTTTGGTATATAACTTAAGCCTTGCTTAGTCTCTTCGTATATCGCTCCAACTTAGTACTATACCAACTTAGTTTATTATTGCACTTTGCGCCGTTAAGTATTCTTAATATTGACCTAACCTATAACCTAATTAATCTTTAGATTATATTTCTATAACTAAGGCATTTCTAGTATCGCCTTATTCTGTCCTAACGATAGGATATTAAAAGACATTCTTACTGGTTTTTCTTTAATAGTTAACTAAACATGTCCTGTTTTAAGATTAATAATACCTCCTCTATAGGCTATCTAATCTCCTGAAATCGTTATAAGTGGATATAGGTATTCTTTCTATCTATATAGTAACCCCATCCTTTCTACTGCCCTTAGTAATATGTGGTTCCTGGTTACTCCACTATCTACTAATGCTTTAAACTGCTGATCTTGCTATTTAACTTGTAAATTTAGGTGTCGTTCTTAAATTCCTTTAAGGGTTTAAGGCTCTAATACTGGTTCCCTCTAATCTTGTACGCCTCCCCTTTTCCTAACTGTTGGCTGCTAGATCCTGTTTGTACTTAGTTTAACTTAGGCTAATACTTAGTTCATTTCTTTTCCTCTATATGCTATAGACAAGTATTCTCTAGGCACTTCTACCACTGTTGTCTGTCTAGGCATTCTTCCATAAGGAATCTTTCTGGTTAAAGTGTTAAGTCCCCTTAACCTTATACTTCTACTGGGTGCTATTTATATATATACTTGGCGTTCCTAAACCGCCTTTCCTTGGGTGCCCAATATATCCTTATTAGGTACTTCCGGTTCTTATCTTTTGGTACTCTATGTATGTTATAGGTGTTATCCACACAAGCTATCTACAATAGTGTATAATATACTAAGTGACTTAGGTCTACTTTTAGCTCGTCTTTGCTTTTAAGTTTAAACCTCTATCTAGCCGATTTAACTGTTGGTCTTTTTTCTGCGGGTACTAAGATTTATCGCTCGCTTCTCTAGTCCCTAGATTCTTCTTCTAGGTTTCTTAATATTATAACTAATGCTCCTTTAATATGGTTCATGTGTTTCTCCATAATAGGTTAGTTTTAGACTACTTTTTTATCTAGCTACATATAGAAATCTGCCTATTTGTTATTACTTTATTGTCTATACCACTTTCCGTATAGTTAGTTTAGTGTGTATGGTTTATCTATAAGAAAGTACCTTGTTATTACTGCGTTGTGATATCCTTTGGTATGTCTTTCTTTAAATTTAGTTAGAATCCCTAGATCCTCTTCCTATTCCAGTTTATCTAACCACTTTGCCCTAGGTGTCCCTATACTTGGCCTATTAGTAACTCTTTATACGGGTGCTCTGTCCCTTATATAACCTGGCATAGCTAACCTCTTGTTTAGCTTTTGCTCTTGCTATATAATAATTCTTATCCTAAACTTATCTATAGTTTCTTGTTTTCTGCGTCTTATAGCTAGATCCTTGAAGTCGTCTTACTTCTTAATTACTATATTAACTTTTTAATCTTTAGGCTAAACACTAGGTTTACCTAAAACTGCTATAGCCCTTATTTGTTATTTAAAATCTTAGTTGCCTAATAACGTGCTTACTTGTTCCCTAAACTCTTGGTTCTTAAACTTACGTCCTATACTTATTTGTTTATTACTAAACTAAGTCGCTGCTCTTTCCTATCGGTTTTTATCTGTTGTGGGTTCTGGAGCTGTTTTTATTACACCTTGTGAGTCTAGAGCCTTCCTTATCTTATTCTAAGAGTCTTGGACCTGTTGTAACGGGACTAGCCTAGTTACAGTAGGAATGTCTCGGTAAAACACTCGACAGATAGAACTTAAAGCTTTGACCGAATTCTGCCGAATTCTGCCAGCTTGATCGACTTCTGCCAAGTTCTGCCAGATCAATCGAATACTACCGAAGTCCGTCCGCGTGTGTACGTGCGCACGCATCGACCAAGACCCCTAAACTGTTTAATTGCAAGATTCTCTCGTTATTTCTTTCTCTTCTTTACGCAACGTCTTGTTCCTAGCAAGAGCTATATACCCTCAGATTTAGATAGAATTTATATTGTTTCTTTAAATCTTTCCCAAAGCCTCTTCGCGCCCTTATATTACGTTGCGTTAAAAATAACTATTATTAAAATAGCAAACGACCTTAAATCCCACGCGTTAACTACGAGCATTATAACCCTAGTTAGGGAATAGTTAACTGTAATACAAGAAGCCTTTATAGATGCTTTAGCTTAGTAGCGGGCTGCACTAGAAGCCCAGCATCAGCAATTAATAAAAACACTCCATAAAGAACTCCGCAACGTTAATACACTTATAATGGAGACCCTAACAGTAACACCTACAAATAAAATTAAGATAACTATATATAAACCCAGCCCGTTAAATATAAACCCTAAACTAGTAATAATAGCTTAACCCGTACCTATAACAAACCTAGTACCTACTATAAAATTAGAAAAGCTTCCTGACCCTCCAATATTTAATAGAAATTGAAATAACCTGCGTCCCTTTATAACTAAGCTCCGCCTTAAACTTTTAATAAACTATAACCAATACCCTACTAAAGCTAGCAAGATTAGCTATAAAATGTCTTAATTAAGTAAAGACGCTGCATAAACTATAGACCCATTCTTCTATAATAGCACCTTCGTTAATTTCAAAATCTTCGTCTCTTTATTAGAACGAACGTACGATAACGCCAGCTATAAATATACCACTATTACTAAACTTAAAAACCTATAATAACGGAATCGAGACTTTACCAGCTTCTTTTTGGAATTTTTAGGCCTTATTGGCGAACTAGATTAGAATAAAGCTGCTAAAGTTGCTGCTCTTTAACGAGCTATTTTGGATAAAATTAGAGCATAGTTAGTAGGTAGGGAATTGCCAAAGAACCTACCCAAATTTGCTATAATATGTTAACGAATTAATAAGGACCTTTAATATAACAAACAAACTCGTTCTCTAAAGCTAACCACGCCTCGCGTTTAAGACTTTACGAAACCAATATATACCCTAAAGCGCGACCCTTCTCTAAAACCTATGCATGACCCTATGGACCTCAACGCCACTCAATCCTACGCACCCTTAGGAACCGACAAACAAAGGACTTAAGCCATAAATAGAGAATGCTTTAGATATGGTAGAAAAGGACATATCTAAAGGAATTACCAAACTCACCCTTTTAAAAAAGTCCGCCGTAGTTCCTCCTAGTCTTTAAATCGCACCTACTCCTTAAATCGCACTTGTTCTTTAAGCCATACTTACTCCTTAACTTATACTTATTCTATAAATCATACCTAGTTGTTATAAGGCATCTCATACTTAGCTAACTCAGAAAATAAATCATCCTAGGGCTAAGTCGCGCCTTAGGATAAGAAGTGGAAGAGTATAAGTATCTAGGCTCTTCTAGCGCTAATATATAACACAACTTCCTTAATATACTTAGCGAAATTCAAACACTTAAAAAATGGAAGGAGGTATAAATCCTTATAGACAGCGGAGCTACTAGCATGGGCTTTATTAATATAAACTACACAAAAACCTAACGCCTAAATTTAAAGAAACTTAATAAGCCCTAAAGCCTATAAGGCTTTAACGACAAACCCTTAATATATAGCAAATTAACGCACTACGCTCTTATAAAAATGCGGATAGGCGAACACCTTAAATACATTTCCCTATTTATAACACCCCTAAAGCAATATAAGATGATACTTGGATATAGATAGCTAAAACGGCATAACCCTTTAATTAGCTGGGTTAAAGAAACACTAAAATTCCGCACAACCTATTGCCAAAGTTATTGTTTAAAACACCACCTGCCCTATAAATATGTATAAGACTATTCAAATTCAATATAATACAAATTGCCCTTACCACAAACCTTAAACTAATACGACAAAACTACAACTGCTAATCGCAGTAAAGAATGCGAAGATGATACATTAAAACCCCTTAAAATTCGTATAATACAAGCCGCACCTTTTATTTTGTTAGCAAGAAAACGAGACCACGAAATCTTTGCTATAACAATAAAAGACATTAAAAAGGCACTAGAACTAAAGCAGTATATTAACCCTTAACCTCTTATACCTAAGGAGTACCATGATCTAATCAATAAGTTTAAAAAACGATTCGCAAACCAGCTGCCCCCGTATTGGGATAAATACGATTTTAAGATAGAACTTGAACCTAGTACAACACCAAAGTTCGGTCCGCTATACGGTATATTACAAGAAGAACTGCTTATAATGCAATAATACCTCAATAAGCATCTAGAAAAAGGATTTATTTGCCCTAGTTAATCTCCATTCGCCTTACCTATATTATTCGTTAAAAAGCCAGGAGGAGGCTTAAGATTCTATGTTAATTACTAAGCCCTAAACGCAATCACGATTTAAAACTAATATCCAATCCCTTTAATCCAAGAGACGCTTAACCGCCTAGTAAAGGCACGATATTTTATAAAGCTTAATATAGTTACTGCCTTTAATTAAATTCGCATCTAAGAAGGAGATAAGAAGTATATAGCCTTTTATATATAATAGGGACTCTTTAAATACCTAGTAATGCTGTTTAGTATAAAGAACGGTCCTAGTACGTTTCAGCAATACGTTAATAATACACTCCGTAAATTCCTTAATATATTTGTTACCACGTATATTAATAATATCCTAATCTACTTATCTTCGCTTTCTAAGTATTAAAAACATGTCTAAATGGTCCTTAAACGTTTGCGAGATACGGGTTTATAATGCGATATTAAGAAATGCAAGTTCTATATATCCGAAGTTACGTACCTAGGCCTGATTATATCCCGTGACGGAATTAAAATGGACCCTAAAAAGGTCGCTATAATTATAAACTAGGGAAGCCCTAGTAATGTATAAGACATTTAAAGATTTCTAGGATTTGCAAATTTCTACCGCCAATTTATTAACTAGTTCTCAAAAATTGCCTAACCATTAGTAAACCTAATAAAAAAGAACATGAAATTTAAATGGACTGCTAGATATAAACAAGCTTTTAATAACTTAAAATAACGCTTTATAACCACTCCGATTCTTGCCCACTTTAACCCTAATCTTAAATGTGTCGTCGAAATAGACTCGTCTGATTATGCCCTAGGGGGAGTATTATCGCAATATAATAAGGATAGTGAGCTACGTCTAGTAGCCTTTCTCTCTTAAAAGCTCGCCCCTGCCGAATCAAACTACAAGATATACAATAAGGAACTACTTACAATTATTAGATACTTTAAATAATAGCGTCTAGAACTTAAAGAATTATTATTTCCAATACGCGTGTTAACGGACTATAAAAACCTACAGTACTTTATAACTATAAAGCAGTTAACGCAGCGCCAAATTTATTAGGCTAAATACCTCTTATAATTTGACTTTAAGATTACGTACTAACTAGGCAAACTTAATTAGAAGCCTAATGCATTAATATAACAATTACAAGATTTACCTATAAATGCCTTAGACAAACAGATTATAAATTAATTACAGATTTTATTGCCCCCTAAACGCTTTAAGAAACTACGTCCTATATTCCTAGATATAGAACTCAACAGAAATAAATTAGAAATCAATAAATAGGAAATAGAAATTAATAAGCTAATAGAATACAAATATAAGAATAATATATGGATAGTAGATGTAATAAAAGTAATTTAAACAGGAAAATAATAGTATAAAGATATCACACTCGCCAAATGCGAAATTCGTAACAATCGACTATACTATTAACAGAAGATAGTAGTTCCGAATTCCAAACCCTTACGATTTAAGATACTCAAATTTATACACAATTCCCCTATAGCAGGACATCCTAGCCGTGCAAAGACTTATAAGATTATTTAACAAGCATACTACTGGCCTATAATGCACGACTATATACGAAAATACATTCGAGCCTGTAGAACGTGCATACGTGGGAAGACCTCTTACGTAAAGAAGCAAGGAGTACTTTAACCGTTGCCAATTCCAATGTAAAGATAGCGAGATATTTTAATTAACTTTGTAGTTAACTTACCTAACAGTAACAGGTTTACGAATATTATAGTAATCGTTAACCGTCTTATAAAAATGCGATATATAATTCCTATAGACTTAATTAATGCAATATTAGTAGCCAAATGTTTTATTAAGTATATCTTTAAGCTACACAGACTTCCTAATTTAATAATATCCGACTATGGAAGCCAGTTCGTTTCAAACTTCTAGCAAGCTCTATATAAACAATTAAGCATTTAAATATAACTCTTAACTGCATTCCATCTAGAGACAGATAGTTAAACTAAAATTATAAACGCGATTATGGAACAATATCTATAAATATACTACTCCTACCTGCAAGATAACTGGGAAAAATGGCTACCTTTAGCTAAGTTTACTGCGAACAATATAATAAACATATTAATAGGCATAACGCCGTTCTATACAACCTACGGACAAGACCCCTAACTTAGATTTAAACTATAACCCAAAATCAACATAACAGGACCTATAATTAAACGGATTTAGTTAATCGATATACATAACTTCGCTAATTAAATAAAGTAGTTAACGGAATTATTACGAAGTAAATTAACGTACGCTTAAACGGTATAGGAATGGCATATAAACAAAAAACAAGCCCCTACATAGGACTTTAAGGAAGGTAATATAGTTTACCTAAATATACAAAACCTAAAGACTTAACGGCCCTTAAAGAAACTTAATTAGAAGTTTACAGGCCTATACCAAATTAAAAAGAAATTAAGCCTATATACTTATAAGCTTAAACTGCCGACTAAGATAAAAATACATCTAACATTTTATGTAAGCTTGCTGTAACCCTTAAAAGATGAACCTATAACTTATAAAGTACCGCCGCCACCTCCTATAATTATTAACAACGGTAATGGTTCTTACTTTATTAACTTGATTAATGATATACAATAAAAAAAACAATCTAAATAATTTAAACTTCTTGTTAAGTGGGAAGGATATAAAACACAAACCTAGGAGCTCTATAAGTAAGTTAAGACTAATACGCCTTCCCTAGTAAAAGAATTCCATAAGGACCATCCTTTGCGGCCTACTCTGGCTGGATGGATATAATATAAAGGCAAACAACTGCCACCTAACACAAATACATAAAACATAATAGCAGGAAACTTGAAATTAAAAAGAGCTTAAAGAATACCACAACGCTTATAATACGGTCACATAACGCGCAAGATATTAAGAAACTTTAACCAGCAGTTAAAGTTGTTTAATTAGTTAGATTTGCCTTACTAAGACCTACTATAAAGATATTAGTTTGGCTTACCGCCTTTACTAAACTAATAGCAATTTTCTATCCTGGGGATAGAAAATCCTAATTGGTCTATTTAATGATTAGAACCGGCAAAACTCTACACTACCACCCAACGTAAAATATAATATAATAAAATTGTATTATTTTGGACCTTTGGCCAAAGGGGGGGTACTATAACGGGACTAGCCTAGTTACAGTAGGAATGTCTTAGTAAAACACTTAACAGATAGAACTTAAAGCTTTAACCAAATTCTGCCGAATTCTACTAGCTTAATTAACTTCTGCTAAGTTCTGCCAGATTAATTAAATACTACCGAAGTCCGTCCGCGTGCGTATGTGCGCACGCATTAACCAAGACCCCTAAACTGTTTAATTGCAAGATTCTCTCGTTATTCCTTTCTCTTCTTTACGCAACGTCTTGTTCCTAGCAAGAGCTATATACCCTCAGATTTAGATAGAATTTATATTATTCCTTTGAATCTTTCCTAAAGCCTCTTCGCGCCCTTACACCTGTGGCCTTTTGCCTTTATTAAGTAATAAGCTAGCACTAGTAGTCGTCTACTTACTTAGTTTCTTTTAAATGTTGCTCCTTTTGTCTTATAAAGCAATGGAAATTGTATTTAATGGTGTTGCAATACCCGTTACTAAACCTTATTCTGTGATGGTCTTAGTTTCTACTTCTATTTCGACTTCTCTAAGGTCTATATACTCCTAGTAAGCTGCCCTTATTACCTTATTGTTAGTAAACGCTTCGCCTATATCAAACTTATTGTCTTTAATGTCCGATCTATAAGCTAGTTTGTTGGTTCCTCTAAACTTAAATAACAATGGCTCCTATAGCTAATAGCTTGCGCCATACTTAGCGTCCTTATAAATTTGGCATGCATTATTATAATAAAACGCGAAACTGTTAATTGAACATTCTTTTATTTCTCGCAGTGCACTATTATCCCTTTATATATACGTGCCGTCTGCTGGCCTGGTTCCCTTTACTGCGTAATTACTCTAACCACCTCTATAGTCTCTGGCGAAATGACCTTATTTTCCACAATTTATATAAACCCTATCTTTAAACTATTTTTTTTATTATGGAGTCCGCCTAAATGTCTTCTGCTGCTAAGATCCCTAGTTTGGCCTCTGCTCCTGGGTCCTTTAATCACTAGATCCTTAACCTCTAGGTTTCTATAGTTTCTTTTCCTACCTTTGGGTCTCTTTAGTACTACTTAGGTCCATTAGCTCTGCGCTATTCTATAGTTTTTAACTCTATGTCTGTCGTTGCGTACTCTGCGCCTTATATAACTGTGGAACTCTGTCTTGCCCTTTCTTAGCTTGTTCCCTTTGATAGATCCTGTTATTAATCTTTATTAACTGGTCTATTAGTTCTTTTAGAGTATCTGTATCTTCTATTAGAATAATTGCGTCCTGGACTTTAGCCTTAAGTCCTTGCTTATACTATGCTATAAGCGCCCTGTTATTCCACTTAACCTATATGGCTAGTGTTTAAAACTGCGTTGTATACTTAATTGCTAAAGTGCGTTATACTAAGTTCTAAAGTTTTCGTTCCGCTGTTGTAGTTGCTTTAGGGTCTTTAAATATTTGCGTTAACCGTTCTGCGAATCCGTTCTAACTTGCAAACATATACCGTACGTCTAGGTTAGTAGTCGTTACACCATTTACTTGTATCTCTGTAAGGTAAGGCTTAAACCACTCTAGAGCTCTCCCTGACAAGAATAGTCCTGCGTATGCTACCTGGTCTATAGGTATTACTAACTTCGCTTCTTCCTGCATAACCTTAAAATGCATCTGCGTAAGAAATCCTTTAAGCTTTAACTTCTCCCCTAAGAACCGTTTAATTAAAGATAACTTAACCTTTACTGCTCTAATTCCATTAATGCGTTCTTTAAGTAGCCTGCTATTATCCTGTAAGCGATTAACTATTTTCTGTAACTGACCTCGTGTAACTACTTGAGAGTCTATATCTGCTATACTGGTGTCTCCTAACCCTGAGATTGTAGCTGCCGTTGACGTCGTTGTAACTGGTGCTTTGGGTGGCATGTTGTTTAACCTTGTTTAATACTATAACCTTAGTAGTAAATGTGTAACGGAACCTTGTAGTAAAAACTATAGTGGGTCCTATTATTAGGCTAGGTATATAGGTAAGAACAAATTAATAATATAATAATAACTGATGGAGTGGTTACCTAACAGATTAACTCTAATTGTATTCTAAGATTTACTATAAAGAGAGAACTATCTGGGTAGGGACTGTGGTCCTTTAAATATATAACTATACGCCTAAGAAATCCCTTCGCTTTGTAAGGTATATGTGCTCTGTCTACTCTGTTATAGATTATATAGATTACACAGATTATATAGATTACATCACGTAATCTCAGCTACTATTCCTTGTTATATAGTTCCACCGGATCTATCCTAGACCGTGCCTATATTAACCAACTAGCTTCCTCCGACTCTTCTCCAAGTAGTCGTAACATCGTACTTAAGCTGTCCGTAACACTCTCTTTACTCCAATATATACTGCTGCTTATTCTCTTCTGTTTTAAAGTGGTATCTTATCTTATATATTATTCGGTTGAAATTATATCCTTTTCCTACTAAACAATTATAATAGAAGGTACTAGCGCGGCCCTTAAGCATAATAGAATAAGCGTTATAATATTAGTTAGGTTCCAGTCCAACCTTTTAGCAATAGTTATAGAAGATGCGCAGCTTTAAATTAAGGATATTATACAGTTCCCTATTAAACCTCTTCTCCTAGTCTAAATAGAGCTTCGTAAGCTCTATAAGCATTTTTAAGGTACCTCTAAGCGGTATTAGGCCATATTGAAATTGCGTTAGAGATTAAGGTAGGGATTGCTTTGTAGGCTGTAGTAGAGATATAGATCTTGATGGAACATGGCGTGGTACCTAATTTTACTGTAATAGAGTTCAAAGGTTATTAAATCGCAAAGCAAGGGGATCTTGCGCTTGCTCTTAAGGGGCAGTAGTTAAAGTTATGGGTTAAATTAGTAAAAGCAATAGATATAGAACATAAGAACTTATACCTAGAGTAATGGAATTAGGACGCGTCTCTGTTGGTGTATTATTTAGATTCTATTGTAAGTTAAGCTTCTTCTTATTACGTAGTTGGTGCTTAATCTCTTGTGGAGTCTATTTGTGCTCTTCTTCTGCGTTAATAACTTGCTCCTGGATATTATCTCTAATAGTACCCCTATCTATAGGGACAAATACTCCATTCTTCTAAAGGAAATTACAGAAGTTTTATATAACATCTTTCTTCGCAAGAGCCTATGTTTCCTTTATCCATCTAATAAAGTCCTCCTTTATATAATACCATAGTATAGTGTCGTTGTATTTGCGGTCTATATAGTATACTATATAGTATAATAAGAATCCGTTTAGGTCCTGTTGCTTGGCGTTTATAGGGTTAATGTCTTTCTTATACTACTTTAGGTAGGTTAACGCCATAATGGCTATTATTTTGTTAATAGAAAAAAAAGGAAAATAAGGGTTGTTCGACAGGGTGTCGTATATTAAAGGTAGGTAGGGTTTTCGGTTTTATAGGATCTTGTAGGTTTGCTGTTAAAAGGTAGGCAATTTAAGATATAGTTAACGTGTTTTGGACGTTGACTTAGGACCCTAGGTTTAGTAACACTTTTAACCTAAAGTACTTAACCAAATCTTTGTAAACGTAGTTGTTCTATATAATGGACGTAACTTAGTATCTCCTAGTACTTAGTAATACTTTTATTACTAGTTTTCCGCAAGTCTAAGGTAGCATAGTATTGCCGGGATCCATTCTATATGAGCGTATATGGCACCCCTGTACGAGACTGTCTCTTCTATTAAAAACCTTGCTATTCTATAGTTGTATATTCAACCACTAATTAGTATTAGTAACATAGGGTAAATCACTAGTACTACTCGAGTAGATATAGTGACGTTATTTAATAATGTATGCTTTTTGTTTTGATTGGAACGAGGAAGGGCGAAGAGCTTAAGGCTCCTCGCCACGCTAGTGCCGCGACGACACGTGACGACCGCTTGCCTTATTCCCGACAGTTTCTATAAAAAAAACTTAGACTTTACTATCTGCATACAGATTATAGTATATTCGCCACCAGTAAAAGATAGAAAGGTTTAATTATTTTTACCTATATTAATAACACTAAGATTATCTACAAAGATATAATGGTAGTTAATTAGGTAAAAGTAGAGCTTAAAGCAGCCTTCTAAATAATAGATCTTGGGCCAATAAGCTTTTACTTAGGTATAATAGTATAAGGGCGCGAAGAGGCTTTAGGGAAGATTTGAAGGAACAATATAAATTCTATCTAAATCTAAGGGTATATAGCTTTTGCAGAGTACAAGACGTTGTATAAAGAAGAGAAAGGAATATAGGAAACTTATAACTAAATATTTGGGGTCTTGGTAGCAGACGCGTGGGCACAAGCCTACGCGGATTTTAATAGGTTTTAACCAAATTCCATTACATTAGTGGAATTTGGTGGAAACTAGTGGAAATTAATTAAGTTGGCAAAATTTGGCAGAATTTAATTAACTTAGTAGAATTTGGCAGAATTTAATTAAAGCGTTAAAATTTATCTGTTAAGTATTTTATTAAGACATTCCTACTAAAACTAGGCTAGTCCCGTTATAGTACCCCCCCCCCTTTAGTTAAAGGTTTAAAATAATTTAACTTAGTTAAGAATTTATAATTTTATTATAGGTTATATTTTAGCGCTAGTTAGTGGTTTTAGCGAGGCAAATTTAACTAATTAGACAACTTTAACTGGCGGTTAAAGTTCCTTAACATCTTATATATTATATAACCGTGTTATAAACGTTGTGATACTTTTTAAGTTCTTTTTAAATTTAAGTTTCCTACTATTATATTTTATATATTTATATTAGGTGGCAGTTGTTTACCTTTATATTATATCTATCTAGCTAAAGTAGGCCGCAAAGGATGGTCTTTATGGAATTCTTTTACTAGGGAAGGCGCGTTAGCCTTAATCTATTTATAGGTTTCCTAGGTTTGTGTTTTATATCCTTCCCACTTAATAAGAAGTTTAAATTGTTTAGATTATATTTTCTATTGTATATTATTAATTAAGTTAATAAAGTAAGAACCGTTACCATTGTTAACAATTACGGAAGGTAGTGGTAGCACTTTATAAGTTATAGAATTATCTTTTAAGGGTTATAGTAAGCTTATATAAAACATTAGGTGTATTTTTATTTTAGTTAGTAGTTCGAGCTTATAGGTATATAGGCTTAGTTTCTTCTTAATTTGGTATAGGCCTATAAACTTCCAATTAAGTTTCTTTAAGGACTGTTAAGTCTTTAGGTTTTATATATTTAGGTAAACTATATTACCTTTCTTAAAGTCCTGTACAGGGGCTTATCCTTTATTTGTATACTATTCCTATAATATTTAAGCGTATATTAATTTACTTTATAATAGTTCCGTTAACTGCTTTATTTAATTAGCAAAGTTATATGCGTTAATTAATTAGATCCATTTAATTGTGGATCCTGTTATGTTAATATTAGGTTATAGCTTAAATCTAAGTTAAGGGTTTTGTCTATAGGTCGCGTAGAACAGTATTATGCCTATTAATACGTTTATTATATTATTCGCAGTAAACTTAGCTAAAGGCAGCTATTTTTCCTAGTTGTCTTACAGGTAGGAGTAGTATATTTATAGGTATTGTTTTATAATCTTGTTTATAATTTTAGTTTAACTATCTATCTCTAGATAAAATACAGTTAAAAGTCGTGTTTAAATACTTAATTATTTATATAGAGCTTGCTAGAAGTCTAAAATAAACTAGCTTCTATAGTTAGATATTATTAAGTTAGGAGGTCTATATAGCTTAAAGACATACTTAACAAAATATTTAACTACTAATATTGTATTAATTAAGTCCATGGGAATTATATATTGTATTTTTATAAGGCGGTTAATAACTACTATAATATTTATAAACCTATTACTGTTAGGCAAATTAACTATAAAGTTAATTAAGATGTCGCGCTATCTTTATATTAGAATTAGTAGCAATTAAAGTACTCCTTGCTTCTTTATATAAGAGGTCTTTCTATACACGTATATCCTATATACTTGAATATATTTTTATACGTAGTCGTGCATTATAGGCTAGTAGTATACTTATTAAACAATTTTATAAGTCTTTGTATAGCCAGGATGCCCTACTTTAGGGGAGTTATATATAAATTTAAGTATCTTAAATTATAAAGGTTTGGAATTCGGAACTACTATCTTCTATTAATAGTATAATCAATTATTTTAAATTTTGTATTTAGCAAGTGTAATATCCTTATACTATCGTTTTCCTATTTAAATTGCTTTTACTATATCTATTATCTATACGTTATTCTTATATTTATATTCTATTAGCTTATTAATTTCTATTTCCTATTTATTAACTTTTAATTTATTACTATTAAGTTCTATATCTAGAAACATAAGATATAGTTTTTTAAAATATTTAGAAGACAACAAGATCTATAATTAATTTATAATCTAGTTATCTAAAGCGTTTGCAGGTAGATCCTGTAATTATTATATTAATATATTAGGCTTCTAATTAAGTTTACCCAGTTAGTATATAATCTTAAAGTTAAATTATAACAAATATTTGGCCTAATAAATTTAGTGCTGTATTAATTGCTTTATAGTTATAAAGTACTATAGGTTCTTATAGTCTGTTAACATGTGTATTAGGAACAATAATCCTTTAAGCTTAGAACGTCATTATTTAAAGCATCTAATAATTGCAAGCAGTTCCTTATTATATATTTTATAGTTTAATTTAGTAGGGGCGAGTTTCTGGGAGAGAAAGGCTACTAGACATAGCTTGTCATTCTTATTATATTGCGACAATACTCCCCCTAGTATATAATTAGACGAGTCTGTTTTAATAATATATTTAAGGTTAGGGTTAAAGTAAGCAAGAATTAGAGTAATTATAAAGTGATATTTTAAGTTATTAAAAGCTTATTTGCATTTAGCGGTCTATTTAAATTTTAAAATTTTCTTTGTTAGGTTTACTAACGGCTAAGTAATTTCTAAAAGGTAGTTAATAAATTATTAGTAGAAGTTTATAAATCCTAGAAATCCTTAAATATTTTATACGTTGCTAGGGCTTTCCTAGTTTATAATTATAGTAACTTTCTTAGAGTTTATTTTAATTCTATTACGGGATATAATTAAGCCTAAGTACGTAACCTCTAATGTGTAGAACTTATTTTTTTTAATATTGTATTATAAGCCCGTATCTTATAGTTATTTAAGGACCATTCTAACGTGTTTTTAATATTTAGAAAGTAAGGATAAGTAAATTAAGATATTATTAATATATACGGTAATAAATATATTAAGGAATTCACGAAGCGTATTATTAATATATTGCTAAAATATACTAGGACCGTTCTTTACGCTAAATGGCATTACTAGGTATTTAAAGAGTCCCTATTATATACAAAAAGCTATATACTTCTTATCTCCTTTATATATATAAATTTTATTAAAGGCGGCAACTATATTAAGCTTTATAAAGTACTATACCTTTACTAAATAGTTAAGCGTTTCTTAAATTAGGGGAATTAGATATTAGTTTTAGATTATAATTACGTTTAAAGCTTAATAATTAATATAAAATCTTAAGCCTCCTTCTAGCTTTTTAATAAATAGTATAGATAAGGTAAATAAAGATTAACTAGGGTAAATTAATCCCTTTTCTAGATGCTTATTAAGGTATTATTATATTATAAGCAGTTCTTCTTATAATATACTATATAGCGGACTAAACTTTAGTGTTATGCTAGGTTTAAGTTCTATCTTAAAATCGTGCTTATCTTAGTACAGGGTGTAACGGGACTAGCCTAGTTACAGTAGGAATGTCTCGGTAAAACACTCGACAGATAGAACTTGAAGCTTGATCGACTTCTGCCAAGTTCTGCCAGATCAATCGAATACTACCGAAGTCCGTCCGCGTGCGCACGTGCGCACGCATCGACCAAGACCCCTGAACTGTTTAATTGCAAGATTCTCT